>Ga0315280_10000024_pt1 | contig 287846 bp, 288 predicted proteins | sample YL17G06_40_MG_FD_203697 | JGI IMG/M metagenome (GOLD analysis project Ga0315280, IMG submission 203697) | Sediment microbial communities from Yellowstone Lake, YNP, Wyoming, USA - YL17G06_40 | ecosystem: Environmental > Aquatic > Freshwater > Lake > Sediment | place: USA: Wyoming | collected... | reverse complement strand
TCGGCAGTTCTGAAGGCGGGGCAGGTGAAGCCGTGATGGGGAACGTGGAGGAGCCACTAATCCCCGGAGTCGATGCCCCGAAGTTAAGGAGTTAGGATGCCATGTCCCGACGACTTAACAGAACCCTGATAAGTATTGGCTTCTCCATTCCGTTCGAAGGCTCGTTCGTCCTCGCGCCCTGCCGCAACTATTGCGGTGGTTTCATATTGTGTTTCCTTGTATACCAATAAGTATAGTAGAGGCGCTGTCCAACCGTTATCTGTCCCAGTATCGCCAGGGCCAGGATCGAGATGAGGAGCGCCTTGTCGACGTAGAGGCTGAGTAACGAGCCGGCGACCAGGATCACTATCTTGTCCTGTCTTTCGGCCACCCCCACATCGCAATTCTTCATACCGCCGCTTGATTCCGCCCTCGCCCTCGTGTAGCTGGACATCACCATGCTGAAGAGGGCCAGCGTTGCGATGGTCCAGTCGATGAAACCGCCAAGGGCTATGCCGATTATGTAGAAGCACTCCGTGTACCTGTCCACCACCGCGTCGAGCGTGGCACCGAAGTAAGTGACGTCCTTCACCAGACGCGCCACGGCTCCATCCAATATGTCCAAGAGGCCGGACGTCAGGATGAAAAGTGCCCCCACCAAGACTTGTCGGTACGCGTACGCCACGCATGCCACCACGGAGACGGTGAAGCCGAGGATCGTTATCACGTTCGGCGGTATTCCGTTCCTGCGAAAGGCCTCCGCGATGGGCGTGAATAGCCTGTCAGATATCTTCCTGAGCTTTCCCAGGACCATCGCGAGCGCTTCACTCCTTCTTGAGGAGTTTGTATGTTTGTTCTATGAACTTCAGTCCCTCTCTATATGTGTCCAATCCCTTCTCGGTAGCTTGGTAGAAGACCTTCCTCAACCCAAGCCTGCTGTCCTTGTCCACAAGCCTCTTGACTAGGCCTTCGTTGCTCATCCTGTAGAGCACTACGTAGACCGTTATGGTGGCGACCTTGACGCTGTATCTCCCACGCAGCTGCGTCGCGACCTCGTATCCGTACATTGGCCTCTCATTGAGCATGGACAGGATGAACATCCAGAGGTTCTCCTTGGTGAGTTTGGAGACCAGCCTGATATACGCCACTTCTCCCCACCTCTAGAACGATCGGCGCTCTTCCCTAGCTCTGACCTTCGATATTCTCGCGTGGACCGCGCACGACACGCAATAGTACTTCATTACCTTAGTGTGGGGGAGGAAGGTTCCACCTTGCCTCAGCTCCCTTGCAAGCGTTGGCTCCACGAAGGTAACGAATCGCGTCACCTTCTTGGCTTTGTCACGTGGCACTCGCTGTCCGCACTGCGAACATTCCACGAGCCCGCTCCTGCCCTTCGATCCCTTGGCTCTGCCACTTGACTTTCTCTTCTTCGTCAACTACCAGGACCCAATCTCCCCCACCCATGTCAGGTTATTTAATGTAACGGAAGGGCAGCGGCGCCCCTCTTTTTCCCGCCTATATGTGCTTTATCGCTGAACTGAGCTCCTCGGGCCACATGCCCGATCTCAATACGCTTCTGCCAGATACACGATCTCGGTCGCCCTCTTCCCGCACACGATGCACTTCGCCCCGGGATCGGGCCTCTCCTCCCTGTCGAGTCTGTGGCCCCTGACCTCCAGGCCCAGCCGTTCGGATATCCTCGAGGCGCAGTCGACCCCCTCCATCTCGATGGTGCAGAAGGGAGCTCTGAGTATCTCATACCCGTCCCTAATCTTCGCGAACGCCTCCTCGAGCGTCTCGGCATCGATCGTCTTCTCCTCCAGCCTCTTCTCAGCCACTTCTGTGAGCGAGCTCAGCATCCTCCCCGCCTCCTCCCTCAGCCAGCTGGTCAGCTCGCCGACTTCGACCTGCGCCCTTTTCCTCGTGTCCCTCCTGAATACCGTCACGTACCCCCCTTTGCTCTCCCTCGAACCTATCTCGATCCTGAATGGCACGCCCATCATCTCCCAATGGTAGTACTTCATGCCAGGGGATTTCTCCTCAAGGTCGAGGCGGACCATCAACCCCGCCTCCCTGAGCTGCTGCAGGACGTCACTACACATCTCCTGCACCCCATCGCCTCCGGGTATGGGGATTATGACCACTTGGACGGGTGCAGTCTGAAAGGGCAGGACCAAGCCGGCGTTGTCGCCGTGGATCGATATCAGTGCCGCGAGCGTTCTGCCGACCCCGGGCCCGAAGCACGTCTGGTAAACGGCCTTGTTCGCCCCATCGGCATCTTGGTAGTATATGTTGAACGCCTTGCTGAACTTCGTCCCGAGATAGTGGGTCGATGCGACTTGGTTGAGCTTCCCGTCGGGCATCAGGCAGTCCGCCGCGTATGTGTTCACCGCGCCCTTGAACTTGTCCCACTGTGGCCTCAGGCAGAACAGGATGGGTATCCCGAGCTTCCTGAGCGCCTTGACGACGGTCTCCATGTCCTCCTTAACTTGTTTAAGGGCCCCCTCTTCGTCCGGGAACGCGCAGTGCGCCTCTATCCAGAGGAACTCCCTTCCCCTGAGGAGCGGCTTCGTGGCCTTCGTCTCGTACCTGAAGACGGTACAGCTCTGGTAGAGTTTTAACGGCAGGTCCCGTATGCTCCTTATCCAGAGCGAGTACATCGGATAGAAGGCCGTCTCGGACGTTGGGCGCAACGCGAGCCTCTTCTCCAGCACTTCGTCCCCACCATGCGTGACCCAGAAGACTTCTGGCGTGAATCCCACAACGTGCTCGCTCTCCTTCTGTAGGTTCTCTTCAGGTATGACGACTGGGAAGAGGGTCGGTAGGTGTCCCTTCCCCTCGAGTTCCCCCTCGTATGTCCTGTAGATCTCCTTGGCCATGGCCATCCCCCATGGCCTGTAGACGACGAATCCCTTGACGTTATATCTGTCGTCTATTATCTGTGCTTCCCTGACAATCCTGTTGTACCAGTCTGAGAAGTCGGCCTCTTTGTCGACGTTGAAGGTCTCCCTTTCGGACATTATATCCAACTCACTTCCAAGAAACCGTTAAAAACGTTAGCCAGGAGTCCGAATCCCTACTTGCCCTCTCCGTCGAGCCTCTTCAACGTCTTCCAGGTCCTCCTCACGATCTCGGGGGCTTCGCCCTCCTTCATCAGCTTCCGTAGGAAATCCCTTGTCCTGGGATCTGATGGATATCCGCTGCCGAAGTCACCGTAGACGTCCTTCAGCCTCTTGACTTCGGAATCCCTGCGCACCTTGGCAACGATCGATGCCGCGGATACCAACGGCCGATTTTCATCCGCGTGATGTTCTGAGATTATCTGGACGTCTCCCGTGAGCATCTCCCCCACGATCCTGCCGAACCGCTTGGCGTCGATATCGGGTGCGTCTACGTATGCTGTGTCGGGCTTGATCCTCTCCAGTATCCTCGCAATCATCTCCGCCTCGAGTCTGTTCAGCTTCCACAGCTTCTGCTTCCTCCTGACGTATTCATCTATCTCTCTCGGTTGAACTATCTCAACTTCAACTCTGTCCGCTGCTTGGAGGATCTGGCCACTTAGCCTCAGGCGCGCCGAAGGGCTCAACTTCTTCGAATCCCTTACGCCCAATCCGTACAGAACCTGAAGCCTGTCCTCATAGAAGGCAGCGCCGGCCAATACCATCGGCCCTATCACTGGGCCCCTTCCAGCATCGTCGACGCCACAGAGGAGTTGCCTCCTTCTTCCGCTCACTGGCCCACTTCTTCCCCTCGCTTCTTGATCGAGACGATCATCCGGTGGGAATCGGCGTATGGTTCGAGGTCGATCTCCTCCGCTATGCCATATCCCTCGGACCTCACCCTCCTGGCTTCCACTTCGTAGATCTCCTCGAGCGGCAGCACAGAACTTATGCTCCTCGCCTTGACCGCTATTATGGCATATCCTCCGGGCTTCAAATAATATCCCGCATTGTCGAGCATTATCTTCGTCTGATCCTGTTGGGCAACGTCGCAATATGCGATGTCGCACTCCTCGACCATCCACCTGTAGAGGTGCGGGTGCCTTGCATCCGCCAGAACGGAGACGACGTTCTCCCTCTGTTTGGCCAACCTCGTGAGCAAGTCCCTCATTGGCCTGTACGCGACCTCGACGCAAAAAACCCTCCCCTCCTGGCCCACGATGTCCGAGATGTGGCTCGCCGTTGTCCCCGATCCGGCCCCGAGGTAGAGCACCTTGCATCCCCTGCCGAATGGGAAGGCCTTGATCCCATTGCGGATTACCGCAGCCAGCTTGCTCCTGTACGGGTCCCACTCCCTATACTCGACCCCCGATATCCTCTCGATCCTCTCGCCATAGATGTTGCTCCCGGGTTTGAGGTTCCGAGTAGCAAGTCTGTCCTCGTCGTCCCTCAACCAGTAGACGCCTTCGTATTGGCCTTCGTCAACCCTCATCGTCGAACACCGGGCCTATCTCGCCTTTGACCCCCACCCTCCCCGGTCAGCTCCTTCATCCTCTTCTCGAAGTCCTGGCTCACCTTGTCACCTAGGAATTGCCCGGAGAAGGCGTCTATCCTCGCGGCTATCGCTATCTTCCCCGCCAACGCCCTGGATGCCTTGCCCCTCAACTTCCTAGGTGAACCGTGTATGGCCGCGTGCTGGAAGATCAGGCCATGCTTCGGTGGCCTGCTGCCCGTCTTGATCGCCCTGAAAAGGGCCTTCTCGGCCCCCAGGACCTGTATCTTGCTCGAGGGCATCTTCGCGAGGTTCAGGAGGCCCCCGGCCATCGCTATCAGCCTTGCCCCTATCGATGCACCCGCTACGGCCCTCATGTTCGGTGCCTCCCGTTCCATTGCCTCCTCCAGGAACTTCATCATCTCCTCCCTCCTTCCCTCCAAGTGGATTACGCTATCCGCAAGGGACTTTATGTGGGGGAGCGAGTCCTCGAGCGGGGCTCCAGCTGATTCCCTCGCAAGGCTCTGCAACTCGCCCGCAACTTGATCCGGTATCTCGAGTTCCTTGAGGTTCTGCAACGTGAATTTTTCGCGCTCGTTCAGGTGCGTCACCAACATGAGATACCTGTCATTCCTCTGCACTTTGTCCCAGAGCTCCGGGAAATGCAAGCCATACCATTCCCTCAGCCTGCTCATCAGCAGGTTGCTGCATTTGTCCACCTCATCGAGCAGACCAACTGCCTGCACGATCGATAGATCAAGGCCCGAAGATGTCTCCGAGACCCCTCTGGTCGTGAGCTCTATGGAGACGGCCCTTCGGATGTCGTCGTACTCATCCTTTTCTAAGCCGATGTTCCCGAGGTACTTGACTATGTTCGACCTGAGCTCGCGCGCAGGTCTCGTCAGCCGAGAGGTTGAGGCGCCGATGTTGAGGCGCGTCCTGGCATCTGCCGCAAGGCGGGGGTCCTCGAATACGATCTCGTCCTGAGGTAGGGAGAGGATCAAATCCACCGATGTTCTCCCCAGCCTCCCCTCTGCGATGTCTTCGAGCTCTGCGAGCGCCTCGTCTGTCCCCTTGAAGGCCTTCGCCCCAATCACGCGCGCGTCCCCACCCAATAGGAACACGCCCGCCGCCGTCTCGACGAAGTAGGCTTCGCTCATCTATTCCACCTCAAAGATACCAACGGTCTTGAGCCCGCATTGCGATGGAACAATGGCCCCTTAAATACGATTACGCATGCGGCTCTGGTAATGTTCTATTATTTCAGGAAAGGAAATGAAGTAGGGCCTCAAAGATAGGCAAAGGACAGGGTGATTGGGACGGTATGGATGGACTGCATGTCTGGGACTACCCCTCTCTACTGCTGCCATAAGTTAAAGGAAGCCATATTTGACACATACACCTATCTGACCTATACATGAGTCCAGAAGGGTAGCGAGATGGGCAACATGGCTGTCGACGTCGGGGGACTGCGCTTCGTGAATCCAGTGCTACTCGCTGCTGGCATACTCGGCGTCTCACCCTCATCTCTTCTGAGGGTCGCGAGGAGCGGGGCCGGAGGCGTTGTCACGAAGTCGCTGAGCTTTGAGCCAAGGGAGGGATTTCCCAATCCGGTTGTGGTTGAAGTCGAGGGGGGTGGATTCGTGAATGCCGTGGGCCTTTCGAATCCTGGCGTGAGAAACTTCAAGGACGAGTTGCGGGACTACGCCCCCTTTCCAGTCCCGCTGGTAGGCTCCATCTTCGGGTATCGGCCCGAGGAATACGCCAAGGTTGCCTCGGTCCTCGGTGACTGCGTTGATGGATTCGAGCTGAATGTTTCCTGTCCAAGCGTCGCCGGCATAGGCGACGAGATCGGTGGAAATCCCGAGCTCGTGGGCGAAGTCGTTCGAGCCGTGAAGGGGGTCACCGGTAAACCCGTCTTCGTCAAGCTTTCTCCCAACGTTCAGGACATAGTCGTCATCGGCACCGCAGCTCAGAGGGCCGGCGCCGACGGCGTCGTGGCCATTAACACTGTCTCGGCGATGGCGGTCGATGGTGAATTCAAGCGACCCACTCTCTCCGCTTCGAAGGGAGGGCTCTCAGGCAGGCCGATCAAGGCCATCGCCCTTCGTTGCGTCTACGAACTGAGCAAGGCCCTCACCATACCCGTCATAGGTTGCGGCGGGATATCGAGCTGGCAAGATGCCGTCGATATGATCGCCTCTGGGGCCTCAGCCGTCCAGATGGGTTCGGCGATACGGTACTTGGGGCTCAAGGCCTTCGGAGACGTCGCAGATGGCATTCGGAGGTACCTGGACGAACATGGTTATCGCTCCGTAGCCGATCTCGTGGGGGTATCCGTATGTTGAACTGCTCTGGAAGACCACCGGATAGGCCCAGGCCCGTGAAGGTCACCAAGAACGTGCGTGAGGGCAAGACGATCTCGAGGATCGAATTCCATGATCCATACGCCGCGCGCGCTTCACCTGGACAGTTCCTAATGGTCTATGTCCCAGGATTGGATGAGATCCCCCTTGCAGTCTCCAACGTCGATGGCAATGTCTCCACGATCCTGGTAAAGGCCATGGGGGAGGGCACAAAGGCGCTCTGTGAGAAGGGCGAAGGCGACCTGATAGGCGTTCGAGGCCCTTATGGGAGCGGCTTCGAGCTCGCAGGAGCCAAGGACTTGCTTGTCGGGGGAGGTGTGGGCGTCGCCCCACTACTATTGCTGGCAAAGAGGCTCAAGGGACTCGGCTCGGAGATCAGGACCATTGTGGGCACGTCAACTGGGGAGGAACTCGCCATGGTCGATGCTTTCGCCACCTACTCCACGGTGGAGGTCGTGACCGAAGATGGCTCTGTTGGGGAGAAGGGCTTGGCCTCAGATAAGGCTACGAAGGGGATTTTGGGGGAGAGGTTCGACCGAGTTTATGCCTGCGGCCCTGAGGCGATGTTGGCGAAGCTCGTCAACATCTGCACGGAGAGGCAAGTGCCCATCCAGGTCTCCCTTGAGAGGTGGATAAAATGTGGGACGGGTCTTTGCGGTTCATGTGTGCTGGACCCTCTTGGTCTTCTAGTCTGTTCGGATGGCCCCGTCTTCTCAGGTGACCAACTCAAGCAGGTAACGGACTTCGGAAGGTTTTACAGGAAGGCGTCGGGCATCAAAGTTCCGTTCTAGTCGATTCTGGTCCTCTCGGAAAGAGTTATCTCTGCACCGAAATCATCCGTGGCGAGCTGAGTTAGGAATGTCAGAAGCTCAGATAAAGGAAGAATTGAAGAAACTAGAGGAAGAACTGAAAGCCAATAGGCTCTCGAAGGCGGACTACGACAAGAAGAAGGCAGAGCTGCAGAAGAAGCTTGAGATGCTTGAGGAATCCTAGCCTCCCCTCATGCTCTACCGCGGCTTTCTCTTCCCAAGCTCTGGGCTATAGAGGTAATGCCCTCTCATGTCCACTATGATCTCAAGGTGAGCTCTTCCCCTTTCATTCACCACGCTTTCGAATTTTCCGGAAACGAGCACCCTCTCCCCGCGCCTTGCCTGCTCACAAATGATTCCGCCATAGGAGACGATGTCGAATCTCAAGCTCTGAGGGCCCGTGCTTCTGGCTTCGTATCTCGTTGGTAGAAATGTCCCCAACCCATCATCGACAATTATCGCCTCTGCCTTCATCGGACCTCCGTCCGTGTGTTTCGCCTCGCCGTATCTCTCGCGGTATTCGTCCTCGAAAGGTATACAGCGGACCAGATACTTGACGAATCTGCCCTCGAAGTTCAGCATGCCCTTTAGCAGCTTCCTCCTCTCATGTGCGAGATGGGCCTTGACCGGTATGCGCATCGGATTTGGGACATGCCCCCTGAGGGGGATCGTGTGCCCATAGGCCCTTAGCTTGCGGAGCACCTCAACCGCCTTCTTCTCCTCCGCGTGCCCATAGACCACAAGATCGATGTCCGAAGTCCCTCTCTCCAGTCCCAGGAGTATCGAGCCAGATACCCCCACGTTCTCCCCCTTCAGTCCTCCTGACTCAAGTGCATCGGCCAGCGACACGCATGCCCTGTGGAGGGGCATCGAGGCCCTTCTCCGGAGCTCCACAAGTCCCAGCACCGGATCGTATATCCCCGTTATCTCCCCGGTCCTCATCACGAGGAGCTCAACCCCAAGGTAGGGATCGACGTACCTCAACCGAGGCCACGCGTCCATAGAGACCTTGTATGCAGACGACGGCGTCTTGTGGTATCTCTTCGTACCACCTCCTCCCCTTTCGCCCGTTTGGCTCGGCACGTAGCGTGGCACCACTATGAATTTTCCACGAGGATGGAGTATGCCTTTGACCGCGAAGATGACTCCATCGGCATCTTCGACATAGAAGCCCTCAACTGGCCTCATCGGCACGTGCATCGCCTTGCGGTTTTCCAGTATTAACCTTCACTGTGCGATCGGTAGCAAGAGGTAGGTCCTCCCCTCCGAGGTCGATCCCCGGATCCTAGCGTTGAACCGCATCCCTTAGCTGCAACTTGTATGGGCCGAGCCTTCCGCCATAATTGGACGACGTTATCTTGACTATGCCCGGTATCCGGGTAGCCGCATTAATGGCTCTGGCCACCGACTCCCTAACGCAATCGAAGTTGATGCCGTTGATCACGATCTCGTATACGCTCGTAACTTTTTCCGGAATCTGGCTTCCCTCAACCGCGTCCCTGAGGCTCGGACAGAACGCGTCGTTGGTCGATGCGCCGAGCTTGTATTTCTTGGATCCGACTTTCGATCCGGAACGACAGATGCCCCCCGGGAAAGGGAGCACTACGCCCTCAACAGTCCTGGCAGCCTCAACGGCCTTCTCGGCCGACCTCAAACCCGCATCGGCGTCATCCGCCAGTATGAGGAACATCCCACCTGCGATGGCCTTCTTCATCCCAAACGACTCTTCGATTATGAATTCCCCCTCCATCACGGGTATGCGCCAAACCTCCCTGTTGTAGAGGGCGTCCCTCTTCGCGTATCCGTCCCCGAATTGCGAGAGGCTTGCCCCCACCTTTGCCTTCCTCTTCGCATTCGGGAGGGCGTTGAAGGCCGCAGTCGTAGGGCACGTGAGTACGCACTGCCCGATCCTGGACAACATCTGGGATCTCAAGTTGTTCCTAAATCTGTGGTAGATGTGTATAATGCATCCCGGCCTCTCGTCCGGCGTTTCGTTTGGGGATACGATCCGCTCTATGCCCGCTTCCGCGGGGGACGCGATGATACTGCTGGCGAATCCAGTTGCCACTTGCCCAGCGGTCATGGCCCATTTTTCATTTGAGGCCGTTATCAATATCCTCGCGAGCCACATCGGGAACATCTCGGCGAAAGTATCTTCTATAATGCAAATGTTCCCCGTCTCCCTGTTGCGGACCTTGAACCAGCCCTCTCCTCGCTCCATGATCTCAAGCTCACTTGCGCTAGCGGTAGATCTCGACTCCTTCTCGCTCGGTGACATGCTCGAATCCAACCTTCAGGAGCTCCTCATCACCCTCTAGGCTTTTAGAAGTTGCTATGTGGCAACCATCACCCTCAAATTAAGTTCCATTGTACGCCAAACTGAAATGGGGCAAAGAGCCATGTAAAGTGTCCAGAGAAAGCATACGTAAAGGAGGGGTCATCAAATTTGTTTTAACTTGGTTTAATGATTAATGATTAATTATTTCATCGTAGAAAAGTTTCAGGGGGTCCTTGATCGAGGGGCTTCCCCAAATATCCGTCACCAATTTTCTCACTCCTATACGCTCTAGGATTCGCATCCTTCCCCTTATTTCATCCGTGGTTCCAATGAACCGGTTTTCCAATATTTTTTCTTTTGTTAATTTTTCGTCTTTGGCCTGTTTAAGGATTTCACCAACTATATCGTCCTTTTCATTTTCATTTCTTACCAGGGTGACCGAGGTTTGTAATGAAATTTCAAATTTCAATGGATCTCTACCGAATTTCTTTAATTTCTTGTTGATTAAATTCACTCTTTCCTTAAGAGTTTCTTCTCCATTTAAAAACATGTTAATCCCATCAGCCTCTCGACAGGCGATAGTCTGCATTCGATTACCTGAAGATCCTACAATAATCTGAGGATAAGGCTTCTGGACTGGTTTGGGGAAATTTCTGCATCTCTCCAATCTCCAAAATCTACCCTCAAAATTCGTAACTTCTTCGGTAAAGAGTTTCTTAAAAATTGTTATTGCTTCCTCGAATTGGTCGACACGTTCCTTAGCGGAGGGGAAAGGATAGCCATAGGCTTTGTATTCTTCCTGGCGCCATCCTGCTCCAATCCATAAAAGGGCACGACCTTGAGACATGTGGTCTATAGAAGTTATCATTTTGGCTAATAGAGCGGGATTTCTGTATGAGTTACATAGCACGCTATATCCTAGCTTAACTTTGTGTGTTTCCACCGCAATGGCTGACATTACGACGAGCGCATCCAAATAGAGTTGTTTGCCTTCCGGTTCAAAACTATAAAAGTGGTCATCAATGTGCACCGAATCAAAATTATATTTTTCAGCTAGAATAGCTTCATCACGTATCTCTCGATAAGAATATGTTTTTAATGAATGTCTAATCAATAGACCATACTTCATGAAAACACCTTCCATAAATCGCCAATAAATATGTTTGTATAATGATCCAAAGGACTCTAGATAGAATTGTTAGCGCGCGAAGAGCATTGCCCGAATCAGCTAATGGTGGTAATCGATTCCCCGACGATCCTGTTCCATGTTGAAGATATGATTTGTCAGTGGTCACTCATGCCTCATGTGACTGCTAGCGACCTTTTGAGCAAGGCTGCATCCACTCTCCCGGCTTTCACAGTTTTACCTGTCCTCGAATCGCTGACCATGATCTGTGCTGGGCTGAAGAGGCCCGGATCTATCTTGTGAAAATCCCTCCCCGCCTCCACGAATGTATCGTAGAATGGCTTTCCATAATTGCTCGAGCTGCCCGAGGGCACGGATTTGATCAAACCGCCTATCTCCTCCCCCTCGTCGGTTCTCGTCACATAGTAAGTGGATCCCGCAAGGATTATGCAGTCATTGCATGTCCCCATGGCCCTATCCTCGTCTTGTTGGTTGGTCGCTATCGGGGCAACTCCAATTGCACTCTTCACCTTCAGGGGATTGTATCCCAGCTGCACGAGCTTGTAAAGGCCCATCTCGGCTACTCTGCCGGATATCTGAACTGCACCCGTCAGGCTGCTAGTCGAGGCCACAAGCATGAACACGTTCTCCGGCTTTGTATTGCAGTTGGTTGCCAGGAATTCGGCCTCGGAATCCCCAGGTAACCTCTTGGCCATTGGCTCCATGAAGATGACAGCCACCTCCGACTCGTCCTTGTAACCAAGTTGCTCGAAGAGGAGGTTAGGCAGAAGCCTCTTGGGCTTCTCAGCAAGTGCCCTAGCTGGGCCCGAGCCATATCCATATGTCTCCTCCTTGCCTTGGATCTTCCAACCCGCGAGCTGGCATGCTAGAAGGGCTATCGCCGGCAGATCGGTCCTTACAGTTACGGTGGGCAGTTCCATATCTCCATAACTTCCCATTCCTATGGTCGCTTCCCCAAGTCCACCCATGCAGACCTCTGCAACCACTCTTCCAGCTGAAATGCTTCCGGCAACTTCCACCCCAGCATCTATTACAGTCGCGCCATTGTCAGTCTTTGTCACCCTGACTCCATATCCCGCCGGATCATCAGCCAGTCTTTCAACCAGCTTGTGCGCCTTCGCGTTGACACTCAGAACCTTCATGCCATCAACCCCTTACTCGATGAACGCCTCGCAGAATCCCAGGTGGGGATTCTTCTCCTTAAAGACGTACAGCCTTCCATTCCCCCCCTCCGCGAGATCACCCGCAAAGACGTAAAATGGACCCGGAAGCCTCTCCTCCCCCGCTCTCACGACATTTCTGATCTCCTCTATGCTGAAAGATGGCAATACATTTGCTGTTTGGCCCATGACTATGATCCTCCCTCCCTTCATCTGAGCTCCGGTTCTCGCCTCGGAATCGCCCTCCACAAGGATTGTTCCATCTATCATATGAATACCTGCCAGTTGACCAACATTCTTACCGACTCTGATGAAACCCTTCTTCATCCAACATCCCAGCTCGTTGCCGGCATTGCCGCGTATTATTATCTGCCCGCCCTTCATCCCCTCTATACTGCCCCTGTATGCCGAGCCGATGTAGTCGCCTGCATCGCCGCTCACCTCGATCGTCCCTCCCTTCATACGCGCTCCGAGCCAAGAGCCCGCACCTCCATTCACGTTAATGACCCCTCCCCTCATGGCTTCCCCGAGATACATCCCAGCTGTGCCACATATCGTTAGGGTTCCAGATCTCATGCCCTTCCCAATCCTCCTGAGCTTTGAGACATCTCCTTCCATGAGGATCGTGATCTCCTCCCCACCATCCGTTTCAACTTCTATATCGAAGAGCGAGTCCAGAGAAGTACGCCTATTGCCCTCCCAGGCCTCCAGTGATCTCATCTGTTCTAATGTCTTGGACGCGAAGCTTTCAGGCGTTATGGTCGAAGCCTCGATTGGGACTGAAAACTTCCCCTTTGGCTTGAGCAAGATCTTCGTCATTGTTTGGCCACTCCTTGCTCTATCGGTGCAGATCTAGCCAAGTAATCCTCTGCAATGACGTAGTTCTCCGCCTGAATAGTATAGTAGTCCTGGAATTTTTTCAAAAGCTCCTTCTGAAGTTTAACCTCCATGTCACCGGGCACACTCGCATTGACCCAGAACGTCTTACCTTCGATCACCTTCGCGATCTCCCCGTCCTTAACGACCATCTCACCCTCCTTTATCACATAAGCTGCCCTCCTCATGGCCTTCCTCACGGCCCTATAGTCGTTCGATGGATCCACTTCCTTCGGGTTTACCCTATAGATCGCCACATCGGCGTCAGCCCCCTCGCCGAGGTGTCCCTTGTCCTTGAGCCCCAGGGCCCTTGCCGTCGCTGCCCTTGTGACCGTGGCGATCTCCGCGAAGCTGTATTCCCTGTTCAAGCTCGGGAGGTTCGCCTTCTTTATCGCGTTCTGGTTCATCCTCTTCATCGCCCCCTCCCTTGCTCTCTTACTCATCAGCCAGGAGATGACCCTCGGATATGCCGTGAACGGCCCTCCGTTCGGATGGTCTGTGGTCATGAAGATCCTCCATGGGTCCCTTACCAGGAGCGCCAGTTCGAGTCCTATTGCCCATTGTGTCGCGTTCACGAAGTTCTTCCTCTTGTAGACCACAGGCACTATCCCCGCTCCCGTCTCGGCCTCGACATCGGCATTGTACCACTTCCTCCCCTGCAGTTGGTGCAGGATGTATTCGAATGGACCGTCCGCCGTCATGGTCGTCGTCGCCGTGAATATTATCTGCCCCATGTCGATCGTGACGTGGCGGTTCTTGTTCACGTAGTCGGCTATCTCCTCGGCCCCCGACCTGAGGGTGCTCCAGTCCTCGCCCTTGAAACTCGTGAATTGGCAGTGGGCGATGTGTATCGCCGCCCTCCCGTCTTCAGCGATGTCCCTCACGCAGTCCATGGTCTTGATCGTGTTCGAGTAGTTGCCGGGTTTACCGAGGTTGTTCGGATGGACGTGAATCGCGTGGGGGAGTTTCAGCATCTTGTTCACCCTGCAAAGTCCCCTTATGATCTCCCTTGGCGTTATGTCGAAGTGCGGCACCTCCCAGTCAAGTCCGCGTATGTTCCCTCCCCAGTGCCAAGCCTCAACTCCTCCGGGATTCACTATCTTGATCGCGTATCCCTTTGTGGACCTGAGCATCCAGGCCACATATGCCGCGCAACCCTCGACATCCCCCTTCGCGAGGTACTCCATGACGTGCCAGTTGTTCCCGAAGAGGGGGAAGCACGCCTTGTCTATCACCGGGGTGTCGTTCAGCTCCTCGTGCGTGTGCCTCGCCATGAGTGGCGGAGTCGCAGGCTCGATGACGGTCGTGTAGCCCATCCTCGCATACCTGTAGCCGGTCGTGAACGTCGAGGGTATCGAGTGGCCCACTCCCGACCGCGTCAGAGCCGTCTTCCTCTCGAAGTCCGTGACGTGGTCCTCCGGCCTCAGCATCCTAGCCGCATTCGTCTTCGAACCCGCTATGTGCGAGTGGATGTCAACCCCCCCGGGCATCACCAGCATCTCGGAGGCATCTATGACCTTCGCGGAAGAGGAGACCTCCTCAACTATCTTCCCCCCTCTCATCGCGATGTCCTTCACCTCGCATTCTATGCCATTCGCCGGGTCCACGACGATGCCATTCCTTATCAGGAGCTCGTCGTACGTCCCCTATCGACCCCCGTTCAAGTTCTTCACTTCCCTCAATATGGCCGACAGTATCTCGGTGTCCTGCAGGACGCCCTCAGGCGGCTCGATGATCTTCCTCAGAGTTAGGGGAACGCCATCCATCCTGTAGGCGGTTCCCCCGGCCTCTATTCCGACCATCGCAGATGGCAGGACTACGTCGGAGGCATTCGTCGTCGGAGTCTCGTGGGGGTCTATCGTGATGATCGGAACTGAGGCAAGGCCCTTGGCCGCCTCAAGTGGGAAGTTCGAGATCGGATCCGATGCGACCACCAGTGCCGCGTCGCAGTCCCCCCTGGAGGCGATGTCCACCCCCGACGTATCTCCGGGATTGTACCGCGGGTATCCCTGGCTGAAGTCTATTGCGAATGGGTAACCGGTTTGCCAGGCGAAGACCTCGTTCGCTCCAGTCACGTTGAAGTGACCCCTCATGGGCATTGCGAGGAACTTCGTCTTTGAGTTCAAGTCCCTTACCAGCGAGAGTGCCGCATCCACGTTCCTTGACTTGCCCTTGGACATCGTGAGCCCGAGCCCGAAGAACATGACGCCGAACTCGCAGTCGATCAACTCGTCTGCAAGCTTCTCGAACCTCGTCGATGGCAAACCCGCGATCACCTCCTGTTCCAGCTCCTCACCCTTCAGGCAGGTCCTGATCGCAGTGAGGGCTTCATAATCGCCATTCGGCTCGATCTGGATGAACTCGTCCGCCATCTTGGCTGCCTCGGTGTTCCTGACGTCCACGACGATCATCTTCCTCTCCTCTCTCCCCTTCCTAAACCTCCCTTCGGACTGCACGGTGTAGCGCCTCATGTGCCGTGGATGGGCGTGCACGGGGTTACATCCCCAGTAGATTATCAGGTCTGCCCTGTGCCTGACCTCTCCCAGCGTGCACGTGGATTCCCCAACGTCGTGGACCGCAAGAAGGCCTGGACCGTGACACGTCGAAGTCGTGTTATCCAGGACCCCCCCTACCTCCTCGGCCAATTCAACGCCCACCCTCTGGGCCTCACATGACGTGCAGCTCCATCCCCACAGGAGGGGATACTTCGCTTCGGCGAGGATCTTGGCCGAACGACGAACTGCCCTCTCGTAATCGGTCTCCGAAAACTTGCCATTGACCCTCTCCTTCGGCCTCAACACCCTCTCCTCCCTCGCGCTCCCGAACTTCGCTTGGCTGAGGGCGCAGGCATTCTTGGCACTGATTATGCTATTCTTGCTGACCGTCAACTCGATGTCGTCGCAACAGCATCCACAGAAGGGACAGACGACGTTCCGGATCACACTCTCTTCGCCCAAGCCCTTCACCTTCCCTTCAGGCTGTGCCCCAACAGCCCCCTCAGGTCCTGAACCTCCTCGCCAGGGGCTGACTGAATCTCGACCTCAATTCCCTTCAGGGTTGGCATCCCCGTTCCATCGCTGTCCGGATCCGTCAGCACATTGACCCAAGGACCATAGGCGACGAAGACTATACCCCTGTGAGGGGCCTGGCTCGACTTGGCCGCCCTGAGGACGACGCTGCCCTTACCGTTTGCGAGCCTTACGTTCTGCCCGGCTTGAATGCCCAATGACGCGAGGTCGTCGGGATCGATTTCGCATGCCGCTGAAGCCTTCATGTATTCCTCTGAGAATTTCTTCTCCTTGGCCTTTCCCTGTGCCAAGCTCCTTCCGGTCACGACGATGGCCTTCAATTAACCACCTCCGTCGTGCCCTACCTCCTCGGTTTTTCCAGGAGCTTCCTCTTTTGGAGCGCAGTGCCATCGTCGAAGTGGGGGGTCCTAAGGACGGCATCGCCTCCCTTCTCGATCTCCCGGGCCTCGTCGGCCAGCTTACTCGCGGTTCGCATCATCTCATGGCCGGCAGCCACGAGCGCCGTGTACCTCTCCCACTCCTTCACAACGAAACAGGCCTCGGTCGTTATCGCTGCCACCCTGCAGCATATCTCGTAAGCCGCGATCGCCTTCGCCTTGGCATAAGGATTCGAGAATCCCGCCGCCTCAGCAGCCCTTTCCTTGTCTACGATCGTCCTGGGGAGAGCTGGCCTTTCCCCCCTCTTCACGGCGTCCACGACCTTGTCTATCTCCTCCGCCACAACCCTGAGGGCCCCCGTTACAGAGAGTACCCTGATCACGTCCGAGTTGAAGAGGGCCATCTCCTCGGGATCAAGGAACTCCCTCCTTGCCCCTATCATCGGATCCCCCTCTACAATCACGTAACCGAAGCCACCATCGTCCAACTGCTTCAGAACCTTCCTAGTCGGGCCATCCGACACCACGATCGTCGGGACGCCCGCGCCGGCGATGATCTCCCTCGCCCTTGTCGGACCCGGGAGAGCTGCATTGGGGCTAACCACGATGGCGACCTGAGGTTTGAACTCGAGCAATTTGCTGGCGACTTCCTCCGCATCGGTGACACCGATCTTGGAACCAGATCCGACGGACCTCACCGAGACGTCCTCCCTCTCGGCCCTCTCGTCCAAAAGGAACTCGGCGAGCGGGGACGTGCCGATGTTACCTAGCTTCAAAAAACCCACCCTTACCGGTTCGGGCATCTGCCTGACCTCATGGCACCGAGCTGCAGCGTTCCTCTTTAATTGGTTTCCTCCCCGCTCCGTACCATCTATACCGCCATGGCACGAGATGGGAGGCCACTCGCTTCGATAGGTTTTTATACGAAAAGTGAAACGCGCCGACAAGCGCACAGGAGGAAAGAGGTTATGGATCGAGTGGGCGTTGCAGTTGTCGGAGTTGGTTTCGTGGGAGGATCGGCGCACGCGCCCTCATTCAAGAAGATACCTGGATCCGAGCTTGTGGCCCTCTGCGCGAGGACCGAGAAGAGGGTCAAGCAGCTGTCGGAGAAGTACGGAGTGAGATACTACTTGGATTACGACGAGCTCTTGAGGGATCCCGGATTGGACGCCGTCGTGCTAGCGGTCCCAACGCCTTCGCACTTCGGTTTCGCGATGAAAGCCATCGGGATGGGGAAGCACGTCTTGTGCGAAATGCCGCTCGCGCCAACAGTGGAGGAGGCGGTAAAAATGGCGGAGGCCGCAAAAAGGGCCGGGGTCGTATTGATGCCAGTGCTCAACTTCCGCTTCACACCGGCATACGTCCAAGCGAAGGAGATGGTCGAGTCAGGGAAGATCGGTACGCCGATCGCCGTCCACTACAGGGAATTCATCCCCGTTGCGAGCATTGCGGAACAATGGCCGGCCGGATCCTGGGCCTGGGATTTAGAGAAGAGCGGGGGTTACCCGGACTTCACCCTCGCCGTTTGGTCGCTCGACATGCTCCCGTGGCTGTTGAAGGGCGACATAGTAAGCGCCGAGTGGATGAGCAATTACAGGAAGTTCGAGGAGTACGGAGGCATCTTGGGGTATAACACGATGGGCATCCTCAAGTTCTCGAACGGCGTCGTCGGATCGATCCACCTAAGTGCTTCCGTGAACCAGTTGGCGAGCACGACCAGGCTCGAGGTGTATGGTGCCAACTCGAGCGTCCTGCATGTCGTCTGGAACAACAAGCTCCTCCTTTACGGCCCTGGCGAAAAGCCAGAGGAGTGGGACGTCCAGGTTTCAGGCACTAGGGTATGGGGGCACAGGCAACTGGACGAGCACTTCATAGACTGCATCTCGAGTGGCAAGGAGCCGCAAGTGACCGTGGAAGACGCCGTGAAGGCGATTAGGATCGCGAAGAAGATCGTGAAGTAGCCAGTTGGGCCTCACCCTATGGCCTCTCGCCACTCAGCATCGCTATCATTATCGATGACGAAGTCAGGTCGGCAGTGGTTCCGGGATTCATGTCATTGCCTTTGGCCCTGAGCTGCCTGTCGAAATCCCTTAAGGCCTTGATCCCCTCTCCCGTTGCGACTCCTCCCAAGCTCAATACCCTTGAGGCCATAGACGATATCTTAGTCGCCTCGACCAATCCCTTCCTGACGGCTTTCCCTATGTCCTCCTCCGTCCTGGATCCTATCTTCCTCGCAATGAACGTGTCTGGATATTTCGAAAGGATTGTGAGGAATGTATGTACGGTTGCCGCATTTACGTTGCCCGTCTCCCTCTTAATCCTCAGCCACGTGGGTAGGCCGCAGCAGAATGATATCTCCATCCTCGTAACCCACTCCCTCGCTATGTTGTCCCAATTGCTTGACGCCTTCATCATGTCGTACAAGGTGTAGGCCTTCTGTACTATGGTCCTCCTCGCGTCTTTGCCACTTAGGTCGGGCAAGTCCTTGTCTTCGAGCTTGCCCAATCCGGTGGGCATCAAAAGCCCTATTGCTCTTTGGACGTCGAGGGCATCCTGAACGGTCGTGGCCCCCATCACGGCTGCAGCGTTCCTCCTGATGTCTGCGATCCCCAATTTCGAGGTCCTGGCGAATGTATAGCCCGCCGAGATCGCAAGCGGAACGATTAGCATGCTCGTCCCGAGGTGAGTATTTCCGCCACGGTGCCAAGATCTCACGTCTTCGAGAATTTTGCCGATGGCCTTACCAACTCCCACCTCCTCGAGTCCGATCCGCCCCTCACCAGCCTCAACTCCTCTGAGGGCCGCTCTCCGCATCTGCGGACCAAGCGCAATCGAACCGGCGATGAACTGCTCGAAAGTCGTATCCTCGAAATCAGCCGTCCTATGTACGTTGCCTGGCTTGGGCCAGCCACTCACTTCGAGGGCAGCCGCGAGCTGAGCTGACCTCATCACGTCGTCAGCTATCGGCTCATGGGCTTTGGGCTCTCTCTCCATAAAACCCGTTGTGCTGACTTGGACTATTATCTTTGACTGCCTTCCCCATGACTCGGTTTGTGGGAGCGAATCCCTACGGGACTTTATAAGTCCCGCATCAGTTGGCGAATGTCGGCCTGTTCGTTGCGGGAAGAGTTTGCAGAACGACATCTCACGAATGCGAAAGACCGATACACCATCATCCCCATCGAGACCCCCTATTGGTTCCCCGGAGCCGATGTCGAGGGGATCCTCTCAATCCATCTCCGAAAAAGGATCGCCGAAGGGGACGTCGTCGTCTTCTCCGAGAAGGCCCTCTCGACGGCCAGGGGGAACATAGTCGACGAGAGGGAAATAGTCCCCGGATTACAGGCCCTATTCCTCACCTTGGTCTGGATGCGCATCATCTGGGGCTACTTCCTAGGACCTCTCTGCAGGATGAGGAGGAAGTCACTGAAGTGGATACGGAGGTATCCATTGGAAGCGGCATCACACAAGCAGCACGTCTTACGGTTCTCCGGCCCTCTCCAGGCGTTGAGGCATGGCTCTGAAGGAGGCATCGACGTCTCCAATCTGCCATTCGCCTACTCCTCCCTCCCCCTTCCGAATCCGCTTGAGTCCTCCGATGCCCTTCGAAGGTCTTTGTGCAACTTGACCGGCAAGAACGTAACGGTGATGATAGTCGATAGCGACAAGACCTACTCCATCCTGGGCTTTCATTTCACGCCGAGGCCGTGCCCCTCGAAGGGCATCGTCTGTCTTGGACCCCTCGCCTACGTCGTCGGAAGGGCTCTGAACTTGAAGAGGAGGGCGACGCCGCTCGCAATCAGCGGGTCAATTGCGAAAGTCGATGAGGCGCTGGACATCGCCGAGTTGGCCGATAATGCCAGGGGTCATGGCGCAGGACGTACGGCCTGGGAGATGGCCGAAAGGTTTGGCGTTGGCCTTACGGATGTCACGTGGGAGATGCTCATGACTGTGACGCACTTCCCGATAGTGATCGCGCGAGTGAACCGCTAGCTGGACTCCCCTGCCGTCACCCTCTGAAGGACATGTTTCACTATCGTCTCGGCTATGTTTCTCTCCGTGACCGTCTGCAGTCCCTTCCATCCTGGCTGAGAGTTTATCTCCAGGAGCACTGGTCCGCCAGACGTCTCCATTATGTCGGCTCCGGCTATTTCGCAACCTAATACATTGGCCGCCCCGACCGCGAGTCCCTCGAGTTCCTTGCCCAGCGATAATTGGACGGGCACAGCTCCTTGACTTACGTTGGTCTTCCACCCCTCAGCTACCCTATACATCGATGCGACGACCTCGCCTCCGACGACGAAGGCCCTGATGTCCCTCCCTCTGTGCGGCATATATTCCTGAACGTAGCAAACTTGGCGATATTGTGCCAAGATCTTGAACACCCTCGTGGCCGTATCAGGATCCGAGATCCTTGCGGACCCCATCCCCCTCGAGCCGAATAGGGGTTTGACGACCACGTCTCCACCGAGTTCGTGGAAGGCCCTCAGTGCCTCCTTCCAATCTTCGGTCACGGCCGTCTTTGGGATCGGATACCCCTTCTCCTCCAGGATGCACAGGGCGTGGTACTTGTCGACAGCCTTCTCTATGGCCGAAGGGCTGTTGAAGATGGGAAGTCCCAGACGCTCGAGTCTGTGTAGGATGTCAATCCTGAAGATAATCTCGTCCAACGATCCAGCCCCTATCGGCCTGACGATCATCGCCGACAAGTCCATGGCGTCCAGGAGCTGGGACTCGACATTCGGCCTTCCGCCCATCCTCGCAAGGAGATGACGGAAGCTCAAGCATGTCGGCTCGATGCCGCTTTTCCTCAACGCGCCTTGGAGTTGCACTGTGCAATACGCTTCGCTGTTCCTTGTCAAGATCCCGATCTTCAACTCGGTCCCCTTCCTCTTACGGTTACGGGTTTCCACGAGTCCGATAGCATATTTAACTGCGCATCCCCCTCCTTGTAGGGAAATGTATCCGAAGTGGCCATTCTGGCACAAAAAAAACATATATCGAAAGTGTATGTGCCAACGCCGAGCGACCTTGCAGGGACTTGGATTCACGGACCTCGATACCAAAGTGATCTCGCCAAACAGGTGCTCTGGATGTGCGGCCTGCGTCATTTCTTGCCCCCACAGGGGAGTCTTGGAATACCGCGACGAAAGGCCAGTCCTCATCGGGGATTGCGTTTCCTGCGAGATCTGCGTGGATGTCTGTCCGAGATATGATTTCAATGCCGTTGCGGTAGAGGAGAGGTCCTTCGGGAGGAGGAGGAAGGCAGACGAGGATTTTGGGGTCTCGAGGAGGATCGTCATCGCAAGGAGCGCAAGCGAGGATGTCTTGGAGCATGCCCAAGACGGTGGCGTTACAACCGTCCTCCTTGAGAGAGCCCTCGAGGACGGGATCATTGACGCCGCACTTGTCTCCGGCGTTGAAATCTCAAACCCTTGGGTTCCAGTCCCGAAGATAGCCTCAAGCCCTGACGATCTGATGGCCTGTGCTGGGACGAGGTACTCATACTCGCCAAATCTGCTGGCCCTTCCTGAAGCGCTGAGCAGCGGATTCAAGCGGATCGCGGTGGTTGGGACGCCGTGCACCATCTCGGGAGTTCGGAAGATGCAGCTCCTGGGACTGAGGGAGCTTTCGGACCCCATCAAGCTCTTGCTGGGGTTGATGTGTGTGGAATGCTTCTCATTCGACTGCCTGATGAAGGACAAGATGGCGGCGAACCGAATCAGTCTGCCTTCGGTCGCTAAGGTCAACATCAAGGGCAAGTTCCTGGTCGAACTCCGCGATGGAACGACGAGGGAGATCCCCCTGAAGGACATCAAGTCCTGCTCCAGAAGGAGCTGTGCTGCCTGTGACGATTTCTCATCGGAGTATGCTGACGTCTCGCTTGGGGGCGTGGGATTGTCGGCCTTCACCGTCGTCGTCGCAAGGTCAAGTGTGGGGGATGAGCTTCTCCTCGATTCCCTTGATCTCCTCAAGGTTGAAGGCGCTGAGGCCCATCGCCACTCCTTGGAGTTAGTTTCAAGGCTGTCAAGGGCGAAGAGGGCAAGGGTTGCAAAGTTCGGATGTTAAGCATGTGGTGGCGGTACTGTCGAATGACCGTTCGCCATCCTTCGATCTAATAATCCAACGTGATGCTTACAATCTTACCGTGGCATGAACCCGCCGGGTTGGTCAGAACGAAGAAGTAATCTCCAGTTCGATCCGAGTTGATCACGAATTCGGTACTGTAGTGCACTGGCATTGCAGAGAAGTAAACTTTACCTTCTGACTTCGCGAGTGAACCATACTTGGTATAGGAGAGGTAAGCCTCTTCATCCATCACGAAGAACGTGAAGCATCCACCACTGCTCTCAAGCAGGCTGCCATGTAGGCTCTCGCCGTCAGCCAACCTCACCCTGAACGACAGTGTCGTTGCCAAGGGCAGTGTGATCACCCTCGCGAGTGGGATCGAATATGTGGGCGTATCGGCGGCTGAGGACAATTCGGACGTTTGATTCCCAATTGTGCCATTCGCATACGCGTTAGCCCGCCATGCGGGCTTGCCTGGGATCAGAAGAACGATTATGGCGAAGATGGCGATCGTCAACAACATGATGAGGGAGAACGATCGTTCGCTCACGTTCGCTCAATCCTGGGGTTGATATTCACCGCCACTCGACTGTATATTAACTTGGTTCCCATTGACTGCTGAGCAACCTCGTGACATCCTCCAGTGCCGCCCTTCCTTCAGGTGATAGGCAACCGTTTGGTGCCCTGATGCTTTTTCAAGAAACACATATAACGTGGGGACCCTCTCATCTCGGTGAAATTCCACAGGGAGGCGAAAACAAGGCATGGTAACCCATGGTAGCGTAACCCAAGCTGGGAAAGTGCGCTCGATAACACCTAAGATCCCCTCTAAGCACCGTCGCAGTCTGACCCCGAGGATGAGGAACAAACGCACATTCCGTAATCGATTCACGCTCCGCAGAGAGCCAGGTCAGCAATGGCTCACCAGCTTGGCACCGAGACCCAGGATATAATATATAATCCGACCCTTTCCCCGCCCGCCTTTCAAGCATGGAAGACCCTCGTGCCATTCATCGTGAACGCCAATTGAGGAAACCTGTGAGGAGCGCCAGCGGCGTCGTAGTTGTGGCGGTCATGTGCAGTGGCTTTCGATGCCCTCATGGCAGGTGCCTCTATTGTCCTAGGTTCTCAGGAGTTCCGTCAAGCTACACAGGTTTCGAACCCAGCAGCATGAGGGGGATCCAACACGTACTCGATCCCTTCCTCCAGGTATCCGACAGGCTGAACCAGCTGGAGAGGGGAGGCCATCCCACTGGGAAGGTAGAGCTCATAATCCAAGGTGGCACCTTCCCAGCATTGGATCGGAGCTGTCAGGAGTGGTTCGTCAAGGGCTGTCTAGATGGCATCCACGATGTCGCCTCTCCGGACTTGGCCGAATGTCTCCGGATCGCTGAAGGGGCCAGGAGGAGATGCGTCGGTCTGACAGTGGAGACGAGGCCCGATTATTGCAAGGAGGTCGATGTGGACTTCATGCTCCACCTCGGCGTCACGAGAGTTGAGGTCGGCGTCCAGAGCCTATTCGAGGAGGTCCTCCTGAGGGTGAACCGGGGGCATGATGTCGACGAAGTCATCGAATGCTTTCGCGTCGCAAAGGACTCCGGCCTAAAGGTAGTTGCCCACATGATGCCCGGACTTCCGGGTGTTGAACCGCATCGGGAGGTGGAGGCTTTCAGGACTCTGTTCGAGGACGAGAGGTTCAGGCCAGACATGCTGAAGATCTACCCAACACTTGTCGTAAAGGGAACTGGCCTCTATGATGTCTGGTTGAGGGGGGACTATGTCCCCCTTGATGCGGATGCTGCCGCAAAGCTCGTTGCCGAGGTGAAGGAGATGGTCCCCCCCTGGGTCAGGATCATGAGGGTTCAGCGAGACATCCCGTCCAATCTGATAGTTGCAGGCGTTCGGAAGAGTAACCTGAGGGAGCTGGCGTGGGACATTCTAGGACATGAGGACGCTAAATGTAGGTGCATTAGGTGCAGGGAAGTAGGGCTTCGAAGCAACGCCCATGGCCCATACGATCTTAAATTGACATCCACGAGATATAGTGCTTCATCAGGCGAGGAGACGTTCCTGAGTTTTGAGGACACGTCGAAGGACCTCCTCTTCGCATATCTGCGCTTGAGGTTCCCCTCATCAAAAGTCCACCGGCCCGAGATAATGAACGAGAGGGCCTGCATCGTCCGTGAGCTGCGGAGCCTAGGTGCATCGCTGCCCTTCGGAACTAGGGACAAATCGTCCTGGCAGCACAGGGGATTGGGTAAAGCACTCATGTCCGAAGCAGAGAGGGTCGCTGAGGAGGTTTACGACGCTCGAAAGCTGATCGTTACTGCAGCTGTTGGGACAAGGCCATACTACCGGAAACTCGGATACTCATTGGATGGCCCTTATATGTCAAAGCACATCGGCCGCTGATCAATGGACGCATACTTGCGACCTTTGTGAGGGTGCATGGGTGTCGGCGAGCTATTTGAGGTGCAAGTGCACCCTGCTCTCTTCACCCTGCAGCGTCTCAACCGTGAAACCGAGGCTGGCGCAAAGGTCGAGCATCCTTCTGTTACTCGAGAGGACGAGGCCGTACACCCTCTCAAGGCCCTGCTCCTGTGCCACCCCGATCAGCATGTCGACAAGCTTGTAACCCAGTCCCTTGCCTTGGTGCTCGTCCGCCACAACGACGGCGAACTCGCCGTTTCTCTTGTCCGGATCCATTATGAGCCTGCTTATGCCGATGAACTTGCTTTGCCCGCTTCCCCTTAGTTCGGCAACGAATGCGATCTCCCTGTCGTAATCTATGTTGCAGTACCTGATTATCATCTCGCGTGTTATCTCCTTGAGAATGTAAAAGAACCTGTTCCTGAGGCTCTCCTCGGAAAGGCCCTTCACGAATTCGAGCCATAACGGTTCGTCCTCCGGCCTTATCGGCCTAATGAGCACCTCCGTCCCGTCTCTTAGCGTCCATGGCACGATGTACTTGATCGGGTATGGAATTATGACCATATGTCGGTATGGGTCGGTTTGACCGATCGCGCCCACGTCGAGCACAATCCTCGCATCCAATGCGCAAACCTTGCCGTCTGATACGACGAGGGGATTAATGTCCATCTCGGCGATCTCTGGGAAGTCGACGACGATGTTCGATAACTTGACCATGGCTTCCTCAAGTTGCCTGATGTCGGCCGGCGGCTTGTTCCTGTAACCCTTCAATAGCTCGTACACCTTCGTCTCCTCCATCATCCTCTTCGCCAGCACTTGGTCCAGTGGGGGCAGCCCTATCGAGAAATCGTTAAAGACCTCAACCCCTATCCCCCCCATTCCGAAAAGTATGACGGACCCAAAGTATGGGTCCTTCTTGCAGCCAATTATGAGTTCATAATCTATCCCGCCTATCATCTTCTGGACATAGAACCCTTTGATTCTCGCGGAAGGCTTCTTCTCCTTTACAACTTTCGCCATCGAATCGATCGCGTTTCTAACATCGGAATCCGAATGTATGTCCTTGATCACGCCTCCGACGTCGCTCTTGTGGACGACGTCTTGGGAAAGCACCTTTAGGACGACTGGGTACCCTATCTGGTGCGCGAAATAGATGGCCTCGTCGGCGTCATCGGCAAAGGCGTGCGGTGGAACTTGGATGCCGTAATTCTCCAAGAAGCGCTCGGCTTCGTCCTCAGTCAAGTATGTCCTCCCCTCGTTCGCGATCCTGGCGACCATGGCCTTGAGGTTGTTCTTTGGCGGTTCCCAGTCTATCGATAAGGCCTCTGGGGTTTCGTACAGCAACTCGAGGTTTCGCTTGTAAGCGTACATGTACGTGTATGTCTTCACCGCCTGTTCGGGCGTGGGGTACGTCGGTATGTCATTGTGGTAAAATGCATCCCTTGCCTCTCCCAAGTCGCTGCCGCCGATCCATACCGTGAGGACGGGTTTTTTCCTCCTCTTCACTTTGGTGACAAGGGCTTCAGCCAGATTCGTGGGAGGGGCGGCGCCCTGCGGCGTGTAAATCACTAAAAGGCCGTCGACGTTTTCGTCCGCGAGGCAAAGCTCCACCGTCTTGACGTACCTATCTAAGTCAGCGTCCCCCAATATGTCGACTGGATTGCCCCTGCTCCAGTAGCCGGGCAGGAAGGAATCTAAAGATTTTATTGTTTCATCTGAAAAGGCGGCCAGGCTCAGCTTGTTCTCCATCATCGAGTCCACGGCCATGACACCGGGTCCGCCGGCGTTTGTGACGATCGCCAGCCTAGGGCCTTCAGGCAGGAGGTTCGTCTCCAAGACCGAGGAGCAATTGAACATGTCCTCGACTTCCTTAACCCTGACGACTCCCGCCCTCTTGAATGCTGCGTCGTAAATCGCGTCATCTCCGGCCAGCGCGCCGGTATGAGAGGACGCGGCCTTGGCGCTCTCCGTGAAGCGCCCGGACTTTATGACGATGATGGGTTTGGTCCTTGCGAACCCTCTGGAAGCACTCATGAACCTCTTCGCTCTCCCTATGCTCTCCATGTAGATGATGATGCTCCTTGTGTTTGGGTCGTTGCCAAGGTAATCGATCAGGTCCCCGAAGTCGACGTCGAGCATCGAACCGAGGCTCACGAACATGCTGAACCCAATGTGCGCATCGATCGCCCAATCCAGAATAGCGGAACCCAAGGCGCCGCTCTGAGAGATGAAGGCGATCTGGCCAGGCTCGGGGGATCTCCTTAGGAAAGTCGCGTTCAAGCCTACGTTCGGCCTGATCACACCGAGGCAGTTGGGGCCAATGATCCTCATGCCGTATTTGCTCCTCATCGACTCTATCCTCTCCTCGAGCCTCTTACCTTCCTCCCCCACCTCCCTGAATCCTGCCGAGATTATTATAAGTCCATTGACACCCGCATCTCCGCATTGCTCTACGACATCTGGTACTATCTTAGCGGGGACCGCAATGATCGCCAGGTCAACGGGTTCGGGGACGTCCTTAATCGTCGGATAACACCTAACGCCCATGACCGAGGTTCGCTTGGGGTTGACAGGGTAGACACTCCTCCCACTCCCTGAAATCAAATTCCTCATGAGGGTTTGGCCAACGGAACCATCCTCCTCGCTAGCCCCTATCAAAGCGACTGACTTGGGGTTGAACAGCTTGCTCATATCTCCCATGGGCTGTTGCCTTGCCTCTTCGTTATCGTAACCTCGGATAAAAGGCTTGAAAGGTTAGAACGGATTAGTGCGTAGACATACATCGCCAACAAAATCCTTTCGGTAAAGATCCTTTTCTTGTTACGCTGTTCAAAATGCTTATCAAAGAACCTTATATGTCGAAACGAGTAGTGACTGATAAATGGACTACGGGGCACTGGGCCTGAAGGTCGGACTCGAGTGGCATCAGAGGCTGAACACCCACAAACTCTTCTGTAACTGCCCTTCTGAGGTTGGCGCACTTCCACCCAGCATGAGCGTGAGGAGGAAGATCCGTGCCTCGATGAGTGAGCTTGGCGAGTTCGATCCGGCTGCATTGGTCGAACACATCAGATCCAGGGAGTTCACCTACGAGTTAAACCCCGAGTCCGCTTGCCTTGTGGAGCTCGATGAAACGCCGCCTGCCCCATTCAACGAGGAGGCGGCGAGGATCTGCCTCGAGATCGCATTGCTCTTCAAGATGAAACCCGTCGACGAGATCAGGTGCATGAGGAAGACCGTTATCGATGGCAGCAACACGACCGGTTTCCAGAGGACGATGCTCGTGGCCGTTGGCACGCCAGAATCGGTCGTCGAGACCGAGGACGGAACCGTTGGCTTGAAGACGATATGTTTGGAGGAGGAGTCGTCATTCATAGTTGGGACAGGGGCCGAGAAGGCCGAGTATAGGCTCGATAGGCTTGGCATCCCGCTTGTCGAAGTTGCCACCTCCCCGCAGATAAGGTCGCCAAGTCAGGCCAGGAAGGTGGCCGAGCACGTTGGGGCAGTCATGAGGGCAACTGGGAAGGTCCTGCGTGGCCTCGGGACCATAAGGCAGGACATCAACGTTAGCATCAGGGATGGCGCGCGCCAGGAGATCAAGGGCGTCCAAGAGCTCGACCTCATCCCGCTCATCGTCGAGAGGGAAATCGAGAGGCAGGTCGCGCTCCTTCGAATGAGGGATGAATTGAGGGGAAGGGGGGCTAAGCCCACTGCGAGCGAAATCTTCGATGTCACCAACGTGTTCCTACGAACTGGGAGCAAGGTACTGAAGGCATCCTTGGAGAGGCAACATCGCATCTTGGCAGTGAAGGTGGCTGGCTTCTCAGGTCTCCTGGGAATGCAGGTTCAACCGGGCAGGAGGTTCGGTAGCGAACTTGCAGATTATGCCAGGGTGTGGGGAGGGGTTGAGGGCCTCTTCCACTCCGACGAGCTCCCAGACTACGGCATCACTGAAGCGGAGGTCAGTGGCGTCAGGGGAGAGCTTGGCATTGGAGCGAGCGACGCGTTCGTCTTGGTAGCGGGCCAACCCTCTAGGGTTACAGCTTCCCTTAAGGCCGTCATAAAACGGGTTGCCGCCTCATTCGTCGGAATACCGGAGGAGACCAGAAGGGCCCTGGCAAATGGCAACACTGTGTACATGCGCCCCCTGCCAGGAGCTGCAAGGATGTATCCTGAGACCGACGTCCACCCGTTCGTTGTCACGGCCGAGCTGATCGGTGAGGTTTCATCTTCCCTGCCTCCCCTCCCGGAGGAGAGGCTAGAAACGCTCACTAGGGGTGGATTGGGCAAGCACCTCGCAGAACAACTCATCAAGTCCCCAATGCTCCAACTCTACGAAGCGATAACCTCCAGCTGCAGCGTTGATGGTACCGTCATAGCTTCAGCCCTTTTGAACACGATACCGTTCCTAAGGCGGGAAGGCTTGGACGTTGAGAACCTGAGCGAGGAGAGGCTCATTCATTTTTTCAAGGAAGTGGAGGGGCATCCCCTCTCAAAGGAGGAGATCGAGGACGTCCTCTCATCGTTGTGCAGGGAACCGGATCTCGACGTGGCCACCGCGGTGCGTGGCGTTGGATCTCGGAAGATGGGTGACGAGGAGCTTGCGGAATATCTTGGGAGATTGGTCGACGAGAACTCCGGCCTCGTGAAGGAAAGGGGCGAGGATGCCCTCAAGCCCTTGATGGGCATCGCGATGAAGGAGCTGAAGGGGAAGGCCTCGGGCTCTGTGATCCACCGCATCTTGGCAGAATGCGTTGCGAAAAAGTTGGAGGGGGATTGAACACGCCCTTTTCAGAGAGGGTCAACGCCCTGCTCGAATCGAAAGGTCTGAAGGCCGGCGACAGGCTTGTCGTTGAAAGACAGGGCGTTAGCTACGAGGGTTACCTGATGCCCAGGGAGGAGGTCGAACGCGGGGACCCAGATTGCCTCGTGATAAAACTCGACAGCGGTTACAATGTGGGCGTTAAGATCGACGATATGGTCAGCATCAGGAAGCTCCCAGGAGCTGCCGCGCAACTCGGGAAATTCGATCATTACTCACCCCCGCCTCAGAATCCACGGCTTCCGCCTGTCTCGATAATTTCCACTGGCGGGACCATCTCCTCCAGGGTCGATTACTTCACGGGGGCCGTTGCGACGCTCTTCTCCCCAGAGGAAGTCCTGCAGGGAGTACCCGAACTTGGTGAGATAATCCGCATCCGTTCGGCCGAGAAGCTCTTCAACCTCTATTCCGAGGACCTCTCCCCCAGGAACTGGTGCAAGATGGCCGAGAAGGTCGTCGAGAAGTTATCAGAGGGCGACTCCGGCGTGCTGGTGCTGCACGGCACTGACACGATGCACTATACCGCTGCCGCCCTGAGCTTCATGGTTCGTAATTTATCCTCGCCCGTCGTGCTGGTGGGGGCGCAGAGATCCAGCGATAGGGGTTCGAGGGACACGGACATGAATCTCATCTGCGCGTCGATCTTGGCCGCGAGAGGGGACGTCGGCGAGGTCGGCATCTGCATGCATGGGCAGATGGACGACAGCTTCTGCCTCTTCATCAGGGGAACGAGGACAAGGAAAATGCACACATCACGCAGAGATGCCTTTCGGCCGATCAACGAGCACCCAATTGCGAGGATCTGGCCCGATGGGAGGATCGAGTACGTCAACCAGTCCGTGAGACGGGGTTCGACAAAGCCATTCTCTGACGTGGCCTTCGAGGAGAAGGTCGCCCTCGTGAGGACTTACCCCGGCGCACCGCCACTCTTGCTTGACGCGCTCCTAGATTCCGGCTACAGGGGGATAGTGCTCGAAGGGACCGGCCTCGGCCACGTGCCCACACAGCCCGAGGATCCGAGGATGTCGTGGCTGCCATCCGTGACCAGGGGAGTCGAGATGGGCGTCGTCTTTGCAGTCACCTCCCAGTGCCTGTACGGGAGGACGAGTTCACAGGTATACAGAAATGCCATCCTCCTGAGCGAAGCTGGCGCCATATACCTCGAGGACATGTTGCCCGAGGTCGCGTACGTCAAACTCGGATGGCTTCTCGGCCATGGCTTCGATCCCAAGAAGGTAAAGGGATTGATGGCATCCAACATAGCCGGTGAAGTGAGCACGAGGATAAGGCCAGACACGTTCCTTCTCTAGGACTTCAAGCGCTTGACCACTATGCCGCTTTCGGAGGAGAGGACCCTGTAATCACCCTCCAGATCCCCTTTCCCAACGAACCACCTGCATGCCTTTCTAGCAGTTGTTCTGCTCACGTTGGGGGATTCGGGGAAGACAAATCTATCGCCCTTCACCTCAAGGGAGATCGCGAGCTTCTTCTCGAGGAAGTCCTTCATCTTCTCCCTGTTTTCGCTCTTGAGCTGCGAGACGTCGATTTCGACTGGCATTCTGGATCCTAGACCAAGGCCCCAAAGCCCCGCTTTAAATCTATAACCCATCTCGCATGTTCGATGAGGGCATCGTCCCTCAATATGAATGGTGAGGATTGGCATCGAATCCGACAACCGGCGTCTGTCGACAGGCCTTCACTTGACTGAGATGCCATACCATGCATCGACGTTGATGCCTGAACATACGGCTCTCGTCAGGAAGAACCCCAGGGGGATCGTGTACAGCGCGAGGGTCGCATTGAAGAATCCAATGAGAGGCAGCGCCCCCAACAGGGCAGCGGTTGGCATGCTAAATCCGATGGGTGGCGGCTGCGGCAGAAGGGTCGAGTTCACCAAGGTCATTATGCTGACCCTTGTGGTTACGCCAAGCGCGGTCGCTAGAGTGATCAGCAGCGTTCCTCGCACCTTCCTCGAGCTCAAGGAAGCTACCTTGTGGACGATGTAGATGCCAAGCAACATGCTCAGCAACGCTGCCAGATTGTAGAGTGGGCCTGTCGGCAGCGCCCCTGGGAAGATCGCGATCAGCACGAGCGTATTTATAATCGAGGTGATCACCCCGATCTTCGGACCATATAGCAAGAACGCGGCCACTATGGGTATCTCCCATATCTGGTAGATGAGATAGGGGGCAAATGGCGCCGGATAATTTAGTTTTGATAGGTTGAGAGTTATTGAAAATGCTGCGAATGCAGCTATGATGGCGGCCTTCCTTGCATCGGTCTGTACTTTCATATGCCTGCGAGCGACAAATGAGAAGATTATTTATGAGTTGCCCCTCAAAAACGAGTAGCATTACGTTTACGACATGCGCCAAGGCTTGATGGTAGAAACGAGGATAGCCACTCTGGAACATTCACTTCATGAGCCGGCTTGCGTTAATCTTTTAATCGCGCATAAAATGCGGAATGCCCATGAAGAGCAGGTGGACCTACATAGTCGTGGGGTTCGTCATCAACGTATGCCTCGGAACCGTGTATTCTTGGAGCGTCTTCAGGCCACCCCTGCAAAAGGCGCCATTCGGACTGAGCCCGGCAGAATCGATCCTCCCGTTCAGCGTCTTCCTCCTCTTCTTCGGCTTAATGTTCTCGCTCTCTGGCGTGGCGGTCTCCAAGTACGGTCCTAGGAGACCTGCCCTCATTGGGGCGGTGCTCGTAGGCCTCGGTTATCTGGCCTCAAGCCTCATCTCGGCCTTCGTGGGATCGTCCCTGACCATACTCTTGATCGGCTTCGGCATGATGGCCGGCACCGGCTGCGCCTTCGCCTATAATCCGCCGATAACGACCAGTGGGAGGTGGTTCCCCGACAAGAGGGGGCTCGCGTTGGGGCTTACGGTGATGGGCTTCGGCCTTTCGTCGCTTTTCACTGCACCCTTGGTGTCGACATTGGTTGGCTACGTCGGCATCTCGCAGACCCTCATCATGGTTGGAGTCGTCTTCCTGTTCCTCCTCACGGCTTCCGGAGCGGCCCTGAAATTCCCACCCGATGATTGGAAAGCCCCAACGAAGGTTGTGCAAAAGGCTTCGGAACTTGACCTCAACATTGGACAGATGCTCAGGACGCCGACCTTTTATTTGACATGGGTTGTGTACCTCATCGGGGCTGGGGCGGGGCTATCGATAATAGGCTACGCGAAACAAATAGCCCTAGACGTCACTCGCCTCCCGGACAGCGCGGCCACTCTGACGGTATCACTCCTCGCCGTCTCGAACGCGATAGGAAGGCCAGCCTTCGGCAAGGTCGTCGACTCGGTCGGACCGAAGAGGGCGCTTTCACTGACCGCCCTGCTGCAGCTCATCTCACTCGTGGCCCTCATGCCGATGTCTTCGAACCCCGTCCTTCTTTTACTGGGCATAGTCCTGCTGGGATCGACTTTCGGTTCGTACTTGGCCGTAATGCCATCCTTGATATCGTACTTCTACGGAACGAGGAACATGGGTCAAAATTATGGCCTCTGCTTCAGCGCGTATGGCTTTGGCGGAATCGCCATGCCCCTCGTAGTATCCCAGCTGATCGGCAAAGGGCCGACATACACAATCGACGACTACTCAAGGGCCTTCTACGCGATGGGCGCCATGGTGGCCTTCGCTTTGTTGCTGACCTTCGCCATAAGGCCCGCAGCGAGGAAAACCTCGCCCAAATGACGCCCTCGGGGCACCAGTTCCTCTGAAGCTCCAACGTCCTGGGACCCGTTCCTGAAAAGGGCGCCGATATAACGAACCAAGATTCGTAGGGGTCGGAAGGTCCAAGAAATACTTATAATGAGACCTATGGTTTCCGACGCTACATGTCGCAAATAACGTCATTGCCATTCAACGAGCGGTACGTGCCTTCAGTCGCCAAGTACAGGGCGATGATCGAAGAGTCACTCAAGGACATCGCGGCTTTCTGGGATAAGGCCGCGAAGGAGATCCCGTGGTACGAAGGTTGGGGGAAGGCCCTTGATTGGGACATGCCGTTCGCGAAGTGGTTCGTTGGGGGCAAGTTGAACGTCAGCAACGTCTGCCTGGACTGGCAGATCCAGAACGGGAAGGGCAACAAGGTGGCGTACTACTGGGAGGGTGAAGACTATGCGATGAGAACCATCACCTACAGGGACTTGTACAAGGAGGTCAACCGCCTTGCATACGCCTTTAGGGAGATGGGGCTGAAGAGGGGTGACAGGATCGCGATCTATCTGCCCATGATCCCCGAATTGCCGGTCGCGATGCTCGCTGCGGCCAGGCTGGGGGTAATCTTCACCGTGATATTCTCGGGCTTCAGCGCCAAGGCCCTGTCCGATAGGGCCAATGACTCGAAGGCCAGGATCCTGATCACGGCAGACGGGAGCCTGAGGAGGGGGAAGGTGGTGCCACTCAAATCGATAGTGGATGAGGCGATGAAGTCCTCCCCCAACGTCGAGAAGGTGATCGTCTTCAAGAGACTCGACGGAAACGTGAACATGGCCCAAGGGAGGGATGTCTGGTGGCATGAAGTCCTCCCGAAGAACGAAGTGAGCGTCGAACCCGAAAGGATAGAGTCGAACGAGATCCTTTACCTGCTCTACACGAGCGGCACAACGGGGAAGCCGAAGGCCGTCGCCCACAGCAACGGCGGATATACGGTCTATGTGCACAGCACTCAAAAGTGGGTCTTCGACGCCAATGACAGCGACGTTTACTACTGCACGGCGGACATCGGGTGGGTAACGGGCCACAGCTACATAGTCTTTGGCCCACTTTCCCACGGCATAACGTCCGTCATGTACGAGGGCGCGATCGATTATCCACAGCCCGACAGGTGGTGGGAGATCGTCGAGAGGTATGGGATAACGATATTCTACACGGCCCCGACCGCCATAAGGGCGCTGATGAGGTACGGGGATGAATGGCCGAAGAAGCGAGACCTCAGCTCGCTAAGGCTGCTCGGTACCGTCGGCGAGCCGATCAACCCAGAAGCTTGGCGGTGGTACTACAAGGTGATCGGCAAAGAGCTGTGCGCGATATGCGACACGTGGTGGCAGACTGAGACCGGGGGGATATTGATCTCGCCAGCGCCGAACCTCGCCCAACTTCCGCTGAAGCCGGGCTCAGCCACCTTCCCCCTCCCCGGAATCGACCCCGAGGTCGTCGACGACGAGGGAAAGCCCCTCCCGCCAGGGAGCAAGGGGTTCCTCGTGATAAAGAAGCCCTGGCCTGGGATGTTACTCACGCTCTTCGGCGACGACGAAAGGTACAAGGAGGTGTACTGGTCACGCTTCAAGGGGGTCTACTACACGGCCGACTCCGCCATAAGGGACGAAGAAGGTTACTTCTGGCTCCTGGGAAGGTCTGACGAGGTCATAAAGGTCGCTGGACACAGGCTCGGCACCAGGGAAGTCGAGGACGCGTTCATAACATACCCCGCTGTGGCCGAGGCCGCTGTTGTCGGCAAGCCAGACCCTGTTAAAGGCGAGGTAATCGTCGCCTTCGTCGTTCTGAAGAAAGGGCAGGAGGCGGACGAGGCCTTGGTCGAAAAGCTGAAGAAGCACATCAGGTCGGAGCTGGGCCCCATAGCCACTCCAGAGGAGGTTCACATAGTCAACATGCTCCCGAAGACGAGGAGCGGTAAGATCATGAGGAGGTTGATCAAGGCCGTTGCCCTGGGATCCTCGATCGGGGACGTAACGACCCTTGAGGACGGGGCATCGGTCGACGAAATTCAGAAGGCCATGGAGGATTTCAAGGTGAGCATGGGCGTCCGCGGGTCCTCCAACCGATGAGGCCCTGCGAGCAGCTTGATGGGGTGCTTGGAACAGGTCGCAACAGGATCTCCCTCGTCCCTAAAATCGATACAAGCATCTACATATGGGACGGTCTGCAACAACATCAACTTTAGGTGGCAAGGTGGGGGGAGAGGAGGAACAAAATTATGGACACATGGCCATGAATTCATTGACCAATATGTCCTATTCCTTGCCACCCAGCGCAAAATACCGCATTCCATCATATATAAGTCTATGCCCTGTTAAAAGGAGTGTCGAAGTCCTCGTTTTTTTACTTGGAAATTACTTTCCTGACTATAGGTGGCCTTGCCTTCCTAAAAATCCTATATCCGCAGAATGGACATCGATGTTCCGGTGTTATCAGCATCTCTTTGGCTATTTTCTTATTGCAGGAGACGCAGATGAGCTCTCCTTCCGACATAATCCTCGTGAATCGCCGAACGCACTAGTTAAGGATATCCGTTGCGAAGCGAGCACGCGAAGTATGCCCCCCAGAATCAGTTCCCATTAGGTAGCGGGAATCGATGTTCCAACTTCATCGACCCCTCCCTCCCCCTGGTACATGATGTACCTTGCAATGTTTTAAGCACCTTTGGGTCGAATCATTATCGTCGAGGATGGAAAGGCTCACGCCATCCAGTTGGCCATCCATCGCATATGCTGGAGGTCCCTGGGTCTGACTCTGATGAGAAATCCTGAGGTTCTATCCCTAGATTATGTTCCAATCGATCTGCCGCACAGGGAGACGGAGCTGAGGCAGCTTGAAAGGGTTTTCAGCATACTGAAGAAGGGAGCCAACTTGGTTGCACCCAAAGTCTACGTGACGGGCGACGTCGGGGCGGGGAAGACCGTCCTGGCGAAGAGGTTCGGCATGAACTTCGAGGAGGAGCTCAGGGGAATCGGAGTGAAGGCTTGCCACATCTACGTAAATTGCAGGTTAGAGGGGACCCCCCTCAATGTTCTAACCGCCATGATACGGCAATTGAGAAGCGAGCAGTTCCCGCTCAGGGGGTTTTCGATCGAGGAGGCCGTCGACGCGTTCATTCGCTGCCTCGCGGAGATCGACGTCTGCGTGATAGCCGTAATGGATGAACTGGATCACATCGTGAGGAAGTATGGCTCCTACCTGCTCTACGTGCTGACGCGGATTCAGGAGAAGAACTCCTCTGCCGGAAGGCGCCTCGCACTGGTCTTCATAGTTCGCGACATCTCCATTCTACAAACGCTGGACGCGAGCACGCTAAGCACAGCGCTGTCTCCGGTCGTAAAACTTCGGCGCTATACGGCATCGGAGATTTGTGACATAATCGGCACAAGGGCTGAGATGGCTTTCCGCGAAAATGCCGTGAGTCCCGAGGCCATTTCACTCATATCGAATATCGCTGGCACGTATGGCGATGCAAGATACGCCATCGAGTTACTGACCAGGGCCGGGACCTTTGCGGATTTTGAACAGGTGGACGCCGTTGAGCCTGAGCACGTCAGACAGGCCTCAAGCATCCTCCCGTATTCGGCCAACTCCGAGGATATCCTGTTCTTGAACAAGCACCAACGTTTGCTGTTGCTCGCCATTGCCAGAGCCCTTCAGAGTTGCAACGATGCCTATCTCTCGATTGTGGACATCGAGAGCGCGTACAGGGTCGTATGCGAGGAGATGGTCGTAAAGCCGAGGGGGCACACGCAACTCTGGAAATACCTGAGGGAACTCTCCGATCTTGGCCTCATATCGAGGCAGGTCTCTTATGGTGGCAGGAAAGGGAAGGTAACGGTGATCGGCCTTGCCATCCCTGCCCTTGCGTTGAGGTCGAAGCTGGAAAACCTTGGGGCGATGGGGTCGCATTGAGCACGTGTGCAATGGAGGACATAGTCTCGTGTAAGGGCAGGATGAGGATAATCGCCATTCTGATAAAGGCCAAGGAACTCAACATAACTGAGATAGCGAGGAGGGCAGCACTCAACCATTCCACAGTCATCAGCCACCTGAAAGCCCTGGAGTCAGTTGGCTTGGTAAATGAGAAGACGTTCGGGAGGATCAGGATCTTCTCCTTCAATTTCCAAGACGATGGGGCTAGGATTTTCGTGGAGCTGTTCAACAGGTTCTCCCGCAAGAACGTAACGGAGAGCACATCGGGGGGCGCTGGGGATGGCGACGATACTCGCGTAAAGGCTCATGTTTGGCGTCTCCACTCCGAAGGAGCATCTGGGGCGTAATCGAATGGGATGAGTTGCCAACTGCGCAGGCGGATACATGCATGCATGTAAGTATAGGTAGATGAATGGTCCTTAACGCTTATACCCTACACGCACAACTGGAGTTGGATAGTTTGGGCTTGTCCAATATGGTAAGCGATTCAATCGCGAAATGCAGGGAACAGGTCAGGAACATGCTCTCGGAATGTCTCGTGCCCTCAAAGGCATTGGAGAAGATCAGTGCCAAGGAGCTCCTGGGGCGGACAGAGGCAAGGGTCGTTGAGGTAATGTCGCAAGTAAAGGACATGTGTGAAATGGTCTCATTGATCAGGCCCGATGCCGCACCTGTTCTTTCGAGGGGGATGCAGTCAATTGAGAAGAAGTTGGGTTCCTATATCGAGATCTTGAAGCAGGATACCATCAATCCTGCCGAGAACACCAAGCTCGGGTTGGAGCAGTTAAGGCAGACGATAGCGGAGGTCTCGGAGTTCGTCTCGCGTGCGGAGGAGTTTTCCATGACGCCTGATCCGACGATAAGCTTAGTGCTGGACGCCATTGAGAGGGGCGGAGGGGGCCTTTCTGGGAGAATCGAATCTTTGGGTGGTGAGTTGCAACGGGTTACGGGTGAGAGGGACTACATCAAGAAGAGGCTCGAGGAGGTCGATTACGTCGTCTCAAGCCTCAGGTCTGAGAAGGCCTCTCTCGAGGAGGCGATCTCACAAACCGTATCTCAGTTGCAGATGGCCGAGGAAGAGGCCAAGAAGTGGAAGAGGGAAGCCCTGCAGACTTCGTTCAAAAGCTTGGAGGAGTCGCTCTCCCAACTCAATGCCCAGCTCGAGAGCCTGAGGTCCGAGAACGAGAGGTTGAAGCTCATGGTAAGGCTTGAAAGGGCCAGGTACTTCAAGGTGAGCCAGCAGTCAAAGGGGCAAACTTAGCTACTAGCTTGGTGTACTTCTAGGGCTTGGGGCCTTCCTCGGACCCCTCTCCTCCCTTGCGACAAGGCTTACCTTGGCGAGGAAACTCGTGAGCTGTATCTCTGGATCGGCTCCCACTGAGAGCCTATGATCCACTTCACCCGCAGCCTCTATGAGTATGAGCTTACCGCCCTCACTCAATCCCAAATCCCCAATATCCCTGTGTACCTGCCTCAGTATGTCCCTTCCGGAGTAGCCTGTCTGCATCAACGTCTCCTTGAGCGTCTTTATCGCCCCATCGAGGTCTCCCTCGACAGATGCCTCCAGCATCGTGGAGATCTCCTTCGGGTACGCCTTTCCCATGACCTGCGTAACGCTTTGCGCCGTTATCTCCCCACTTGAAGCCGCGGCGGCCTCCGCGATGTTAATCGCCCTCCTCATGTCTCCCTCGGCATGTCTCGTGATCTCCTTCAGGCCCTCGTCATCGCACCTCACCTTCTCCGCCTCCGCTATCGACTTGATCTGCCCCATCACTACGTCCTCAGTGAATTGGCTGAACCTGAATACCGAGCAGCGCGACTGGATCGGCTCTATTATCGCCCTCTGGTAGTTTGCGATCAATACGAACCTGCAAGTTGAGGCGTACTTCTCCATGGTCCTCCTGAGCGCCTGTTGCGCATCGTTCGTCATGTTGTCGCATTCATCAAGTATGAGTATTTTAAACTGGGTTCCCTCCCCGACTGCCCTCGATCTCGCGAAATCCTTGATTATCTCCCTAACGGTTTGAATGCCCCTCTCGTCTGAAGCATTCAGCTCAAGGACATTCTCTCGAATCCTGCTCTCGTACAGTTCGTATGAGAGGCATAGGGCCGCAGTAGTCTTTGCCGTACCCGGAGGCCCTACGAACAGGAGGTTGGGCAGATTGCGCTTCCGCACGAAGGCCTCGAGCCTCTCGACAATCTGCTCAAGATCAGCTATGTCCTCCAACCTCTTGGGCCTATATTTCTCGGTCCAGAGGAGCTGATCGAGATCAGAGCCCATCTACCTAAATCCCCTCGAGAAGCAGGTCCATGAACTTCAGCCCTGAAGGCTACCCAGACATCATCGGTGCCTAAATATCGTTTTGCATCGCCCCATCGATTTTCAAAACGCGACAATCACTGGAGTTCACCCGAAGGTTCCAACGAAGCTCGGAGGTCGTCGCCGGGGCCATTAAGCGCATTTTTTACAGTTTCCGAAGGCAAATGCACTGAAGGATATGTTTTAATTCACCACATACCTCAACCTGTGACGAGAGCGTGGGTTTGCTGCCGTCGGAGATGGAGATGGTCGATTCACTCGTCGTCGAACAGATAAAGAGGTTCGAAGTTGACTTCCTTAACTCTACGACGAAGGTGAAGATCCTCGTGGATAATCAGAGGATAAAGAGGGGGGACGGCACTATGCTCGAGCCAAAGCTCGGCTCGTCGATCGAGCTCGAGAGATGGATCGCAGAGGAACTTGCCCAGTCAGGAGTCGCATCATTGCAAGACGACGTCCAGATCGATAGGGTTTCGCTGAACAGGATCAGGTGGCTGGAGACCTCGATCTCAGCCGAAGCCCTGAGGTCCCTCCCACAGGGATTCTATCCGCGCGCACGGAGGATCCTGCAAACCGCCAAGGCCTCGAATCAGGACCGCCAGAATGAGATCGATAGCACCCTCAGGGAGATATTGAACACAAGGGTCAGAAAGCTTCTCAGGTTGGCGATCGCCCCATCTCTTCCCCCAGATGCTCATGCGTCCATGCAACCGGAAGAGAGACTCCTCTACGAAATGATTCACGGTTTCCTGAGCTCATGGAAGGAGGGCGTCCTAGGTGCCGGATGGAAGTGAGGTGCAAGAGGAGCGGTTCGACGAAGTCGAGGAGTTCCTGCGTTTCATCCGCTCCTTCAGGGACGAGGTCGGAGACCTGAAGTACAGGAACAGGCTTGAGCAGATCGTTGCCTCTGGTTCGAGATCGTTGATCGTTGACTTCGACGACCTCCTCGGCTTCAGCAGGGAACTTGGCAGCCGCTTGGTGAAGAACCCGAGGGAATTGCTCCCAGAGCTCGAGAAGCACTGCAGGCCCGAACTCGCCGCAATCGATCCCGCATACGCATCGAAGCTCCGCAGATTCAACATCAGGGTCAGGGGCCTTCCTGAGAGGACGTCTTTGAGGACGATAAGGACCGAGCACCTGAATACGTTGGTCTCCATAGAGGGCATCGTCGTCAGATCCACGCCGATTAAGAGCCTTCTGCTCGTCGGCAGATTCTCATGTAAGAGATGTGGGGGCAAGCAGGACTTGCCGCAGAGCGGAGAGCTATTGAGGTTCCCTGCATTGTGTAGCGATCCCAGCTGCGGGGGAAAGGGGTCGAGCACTTTCGAGTTATTGGAAGCGGAATCGGATTTCGTCGACATACAGGAACTCAGGCTGCAGGAGCGGCCCGAGGACCTCCCTCCAGGCCAGCTTCCGCGGACGGCCGACGTCCTCGTCTTCGACGACATGGTCGACGTGGCGAGACCTGGAGACCGTACGACGTTGTCCGGGATCGTGGTGGGAGAGCCAGAGCCCCATCCGACCGGCGGGAGGTATAGGACCTTCGTGCTGAGATTGCACTGCAACCACCTTGAGGTCGCCGGCCTCGAGGAGGAGGTGGTGGCAATCACCCCCGACGAAGAGAAGGAACTGTTGAGGATGTCAAAGGACCCTTGGATCTTCAAGAAGCTCGTCGCGTCGCTGGCCCCATCGATCTACGGACTGGAGGACGAGAAGGAGGCGATAATCCTCCAGCTGATGGGCGGCAATCCCAAGGAACTGCCAGACGGCGTAAGGATAAGGGGAGACGTGAACGTCTTCCTCATCGGCGATCCCGGCACCGCCAAGAGCCAGCTCCTGAAATACGTCCAGAAGATCGCCCCAAGGGGTCTCTATACTTCAGGCCGCGGCTCGACGGCCGCGGGGCTCACCGCTACGGCCGTGAGGGAGCGGCACGGTGGCTACGTTCTCGAAGCCGGTGCCCTGGTACTCGCTGACCGAGGCATCGCAGCGATAGATGAGTTCGAGAAGATGAGGCCGGAGGATAGGATAGCCATACATGAGGCGATGGAACAGCAATCTTACCACCCCTCTGTTGAGATACTCCTGGCGGATGGGAGGAAGATCAAAATCGGCGAGTATGTCGATGACCTCCTCAGGAAGTTCGGCACAAGGAAAGTACAAGGAATTAATTGCGAAATCCTGACGCCACCTGTTTCGGATGAGATCTATTCTATGGAACTGACCTCCGGTTCGCCTGAGGGGGTTCGCATCGATAGGGTGAGCAGGCACATCCCGCCGGACGTGTTCGTCAGCATAACATATTCCAATGGGAGGCGGATATTGGTAACGCCCGAGCATCCGGTCTATGTCCTCCGAGAGGGGCTGATGACGACGGTGCCAGCCATGGAAGTGAGGGAGGGGGACTTTGTTCCGGCACCCAGGAAAACGATTGGGTGGAACTCGGCCATGCCCCCATCCCTCAACCTCCCACCAAAGGATCCACGCGAGAAAGGGGTGTCCCTTCCAATCCAGCTCAATGAGAAGATTGCCGGGATACTGGGCTACTTGGTAAGCGAAGGATGCTTCTATCATGGCTCAAGTTATGAGATTAACTTCACAAACAAGAACCCCTTCATTTTGAATGAAATGAAGGCCTTCATGAGCGAGGCCTTCAAAATAGGATATACGCCAGACATCAGTTCATATGGCATTCCGTCTCAGAGGTACATATCGTCTGGGTTGTTCAAATGGTTTATGCTCAATTTCCCAGAGATCCTGCGAAGATCTCGAGAGAGACGGGCTCCTGCAAAAATATTATCAGCCCCCATCCCCTGTGTCAGGGGATTCCTGAGATCGGCGTTCCTCGGAGACGGTAGTGTCGAGACGGAGGCAATTTGTTACAGGACGGCCTCAAGGGGATTAGCTGAGGATTATCAAGACCTCCTTCTCAGGCTTGGCATAGCGTCTAGGATAATCCGAGACAAGAGCGGGGATACCTTCAAGAACTACATCACTGGAGACTCCCTCTCTCGCTTCAGGGATCAAATAGTAGATCCGAATGACAGGAGAATCCGGGTCATCTCTGCGATCATCAATAGAAGCCGGAGGGTTAATCGCCACCATGACGTAATGCCCACAAGTTTTACACGACTCATCAATGGGACATCGACTAAGCTAGGTTTGACGAATGGTGGATATTTCAATGAGCACATAAACGGAAGATATGGCATAACGGTAGATGTCGTTAATCGATATATACCTGAATTCAGCAATCGCGTCGACGAGATCGAGGAAAGGGAGGGGGCCGCGTCCTCGATGTGCGAAATCAGATCGGCCGCGAATTGGTCTCAACAACAACTTGCCAGTGCAATGCTCGTAAAGCGGCGAGTGATAGACTACTGCGAGAGGGGAGGCTACAATGAGGAGGTGCGATCCAATTTAATCAGAGGGGCGAGAGACGCGGTAAAGTCGAGCTTAACAGAAGCCAGGCAGGACGTCATTCGACTCGCTAAGATCCTGAGATCAAACCTTAGGGTATTAAGGGTGAGGAAAGTAGAACTTGTTCCAAATGAAGGCAAGTACAAGGTCGAATGGGTATACGACGTGACCGTGGAGCCGATGCACAACTTCATAAGCCAAGGTGTCCTCTTGCATAACACATGTAGCGTAGCCAAGGGCGGGATAGTGGCTACACTGAACGCGAGGACGGCCATACTCGCAGCTGCAAACCCAGTGCTGGGCAGGTACGATTCCAACAAGCTCTTCATCGAGAACGCGAATCTGCCGCCAACGATCCTCTCCAGGTTCGACCTGATCTTCGTGCTGAAGGACATACCGGATGAAGATTCCGACAAGAGGTTGGCGGACCACATGCTGAATTACCACAGGGGAAGCCTCAGCACCAACCCGGACATCATCGGCCAATCGATGCTGAGGAAGTATCTGAGCTACTGCAAGAAACTGAGGCCGAGGTTGACCCAGGAGTGCGCCGACAGGCTCGAGGAGTTCTTCCTCGAGATGCGCAGGCAGAGCTCCGTGGGCGGCGCTCCCATGGCTATCACGCCACGCCAACTCGAGTCACTCGTCAGGCTCTCGGAGGCGAGGGCCAAGGCTCACATCAGGAATGAGGTACTGGTCGAAGATGCCGAAGCGGCCATAGCGCTCATGAAGAGGTCACTGGCCCAGGCCGGGATGGACGTCGAAACCGGCCAGATCGATGTCGACGCCTTTCTGACGGGGAAGCCGAAATCCACGAGGGACAAGATGGGCAAGCTCCTCGAATTAGTGGCTCAGTTGGAGGATCGGTCGGGATCGGCGAACCTCGACGAGCTTGAGGACTTGGCCGAGAAAGAGGGAGTTCAGAAGGAGGATTTCGGCAAGCTGTTATCCGCGATGCTCCGTGAAGGCCTTCTCTACTCTCCGGATGAGCAGTCCGTGAAGAGGGCGAGGAGGTAGCTTTACCTGGAGATCGGGGATCTTCCTATACTGGTTGCCACGAAGGCGCTCATGGCCAAGTGCGGTTACTCGACGCTGTATCCGACCCAGGAGCTCGCCTTCAAAGCGGGCATCCTCGAGCGCAAGAATCTCGTCCTCGCTTGCCCGACGGCATCGGGCAAGACGCTGGTCGCCATGATACTGATGCTCGAGATGGCGTTGAGGAACGCGGGCAAGACGTTCTACCTAGTCCCCCTGAGGGCCTTGGCCTCTGAGAAGTATGAGGAGTTCAAGCTCTTCCAAGGCGCTAAGAAGCCCAATGGCGGCTCACTCAGGATATCAATCAGCACAGGCGATTACGACTCGCCGGCGAGCAACCTCGCGAATAAGGACATAGTCATCGCCACGTATGAGAAGTGCGACTCCATAATGAGGCACAGGCCCTCTTGGCTGAGTGCTGTCGCCTTAATCGTCCTCGACGAAATCCACCTCCTCGATTCGGTTGACAGGGGACCGACGCTCGAGATGCTGTCGACGTGGCTCAAGAGGATTGCGAGCGGCTCCCAGATCCTGGCCCTGAGCGCTACGGTCGAGAACAGCGACGAGATCGGGGAATGGCTCGATGCAACGCCCGTGGTCTCCGATTGGAGGCCGATCCCTCTCAGGGAAGGGGTCTTCCTCGACTATGAGATCGTTTACACGAGCGGGAAAAGGAAAGAGATAACGAGGGAGTTCGGGGAGCCGTACCTCGACTTGGCCTCTCACACGATAAGGGAAGGGGGTCAGGTGCTCTTCTTCACCGAGACCAGGAGATCGGCTGTCGCCCTTTCAAGGAAACTCTGCGCAGCGACATGGTTGAATTTGAGCATCGCCGAGAAGAGGAAGTTGGCCGAGGTCTCGTCCGCCATCAACCTGTCAGCTGAAAGGACCAAGCTCTCGGAAGCACTGTCGTCGGTCATGGCAAGGGGAAGCGCCTTCCACCACGCGGGACTTCATCACGACCACAGGGCCATGGTCGAGAGGTTCTTCAAGAAAGGCCTCATAAAAACGCTGACGGCGACGCCCACCTTGGCAGCAGGAGTCAACCTCCCCGCGAGGATCGTCGCCATAACCTCACTCCGCAGGTACGACCACGTCCTTGGGAGCGAGCAGATATCCGTGATGGAGTATAAGCAGATGGCCGGGAGGGCGGGGAGGCCAAAGTACGACAAGATCGGCGACGCCATAGTCTTCGCCTCCAGTCCCAGCGATGCCCAATACCTCATGGATACCTACATCAAATCGAGTCCAGAGCCTGTGGTATCGAAGCTCGGATCCGCCCAGTCGATAGCGACACATGTCCTAGCCACGACCGTTGGCGGGATGGCCCACACGACCGAGGACCTTCACGAAGTGTTCGCATCGACCTTTCTCGCGAAGCAACGCGGCTACGTAAATCTTAGGAGGAAGGTGGAGGAGGCAATGGAATATCTGGCCAAAGAAGGCGCCCTGAAGTGGACCAACGGTGGCTTCGTCGAGACAAGTTTGGGCAGGAGGATCGCCGAGCTCTACGTGGATCCGTCGACGGCCTTTCACTTCAGGGATTGCATGAACTTGAAGCCGAGGGAATTCACGCCGATCTCGATGCTCCACATGATCACGTCCTCAAGTGACATAACCCCGATGCTCTACACGAGGTCGAGTGATATGGGCCTGGTCGAGGACTTCATCTCGGAGCATGAGGGCGAACTCTATTTATCCTCGAAAGCCGAGAATAGGCTCATCCAGGACGAGGTGAAGACGCTGATAGCCCTCTGGCTGTGGATCGAGGAGAGGGGCGAGGACGCCATCTCAGATATGACGGGTGCCCAGCAGGGCGACATCTACCGGCTCAACGAATCGGCCGTCTGGCTCCTCTACTCGGCATCAGAGCTCGCCGTATTCTTCGGGCATAAGGAACTACTTCCCCAACTGAGGGAGCTCGAGGTGAGGGTGCGGCATGGCGTGAAGCGCGAACTCCTTGAGTTGGTGAGCTTGAAGGGCATCGGGCGCATCAGGGCCAGGAACTTATACGATAATGGTTTCACGTCCCTCCAGGCCCTCAGGAGGAGCGACGTCTCGTCCTTGGCAAGGGTCCCGAGCATAGGCACCAAACTTGCGGCGAAGATAAAGGAGACGGTCGGCGGAAAGCTGAAGGCCCAGGATTTGAAGGCAGCCAGGAGGGATGAGGTTCAGACGACGCTGGAGGATTTCAACAGGGAAGCGGGATGATAATGATGGTGACGATGAAATGAGCACCATCCACCCGGTCGACAACCGCTATGGAACGCCTGCCATGAGGGACATATTCAGGCAGGAGAACAGGCTCCGCCAGCTGCTGAAGGTTGAGGCCGCACTCGCTGAGGCCGAGGCGGAGCTCGGCATGATACCGACGGGCGCTGCCATGGAGATAACGTCGAAGGCCTCCTCGGGTGCGGTAAGGCCCGATAGGGTCAGCGAGATCGAAAGGGAGGTGAAGCACGATCTGACGGCCGTCGTCTATGCGCTCGCAGAGCAGTGTGGCGAGTCCGGCAAGTACGTCCATTATGGGGCAACTTCGAGCGACATACTCGACACCGCTACCGCCATTCAGATGAGGGACGCCCTGGATGAGGTCGAGCTCCTGCTCAACGACCTCATCGACGTCCTCGCCGAGAAGGCCATCATGTACAAGTCGACGTTGTGTGTCTCAAGGACGCACGGGATGCATGCCCTTCCATACGTGTTCGGATTAAAGTTCGCGGTATGGCTCGACGAGTTCCTTCGCCACCACGATAGGATCGGGCAGGTGAGGCAGAGGGCCCTGGTCGGAAAGATGGGTGGAGCAGTCGGGACATTCGCCGGCATGGGTAAGAGTGGATTGTCACTTCAGGGGCTCGTGATGGGGAAACTGGGACTCAAGAGCCCTCTCGTAACGACACAGGTTGTGAGCAGGGACATTCATGCCGAGGTGATCTTCACCCTGTCCCTAATCTCGTGCACTCTAGACAAGATTGCAACCGAGATCAGGAACCTGCAGAGGACTGAGATAAGCGAGGTTCAGGAGCCCTTCGCGAAAGGTCAGGTGGGCTCATCGACGATGCCGCACAAGAGGAACCCCGAAACCTGCGAGAAGATCTCGGGACTGGCCAGGGTCATGAGGGGCCTGATGGTGCCCGCAATGGAGGACGTTATACTGTGGCACGAGAGGGACCTCACGAACAGCTCGAGCGAGAGGAACATACTGCCCGAGGCCTTCGTACTGCTGAGCGAGCAGCTCAAGTCGATCCTGATCGTGCTCAAGGGCTTGATCGTGAAAGAGGATCGGATGCGGCTGAACCTCGACATGGGCGGAGGAATCGTAGTCTCGGAGGCCGTGATGCTCTCCTTGATCCGGAAGGGGATGGAAAGAAGGGAAGCCCACGGGCTGGTCAGCCAGGTGGCGGGCGAGTCGTTCAGGGACGGCAGGCCGTTCTCGGACGTTGTCAGGTCGAACGCGAAGATACGGGGCCTTCTCTCGGAATCCGAGCTGAACGCGTCACTGGACCCGAGGGGCTACATCGGCCTTGCCGAGGAGCTGGTCGACGGCGTCGTAAGGGCGGCTGAAAGGTACAGGTCCAAGGGGCGATGACGGTAGGGCTCCTTGCACTCTCAGGGATGTGATCTGCGGAGCTCGTGCTTCGGGGGGTGATCCCCAAATCGCCTGAAATTTACATCGATCACCCTTCATCCAATATATAAGTGGTATTCGGGAAACGTAATACCGAGAGTTCCCATGGGGATAGCGGATCTCGCCAAATGATTGCCTGCGATTGCAAATAATCGGTGGGCAGCATCGTTTTTTACACAACGATTTTTGCTCGAATCTTATATCCCCCTAGTCATGCCCAACGTAGTGATTACGAGAGATAAGGACGCTCCGCATCACGATGATATAGAGAGGTGTGGTATTTGTTAACCAAGAAATATGAGAGATTGATCGGCGAGACCCTGAGGGATCCTTACGGCAGATGTCTCGGGATCATCGTCGGATTCTCTACGGACAATAGAAACCAGATCAGTAAGATAGCGGTTGAGAACCACGACGGGAGCTTCATCGAGCACGGCGTTGATCGGCTCATAATGGAGGACAACATCATCGTCCAGAGGCCCGAGTGGAAGGTCGACAGCGAAGAGCTGAGGCGCGAGGCCGAGGTCTCGAAGCGCAGGATGTCGGCACTTGAGAACCTATATTCGGCTGGCAAGGTTTCGGCTCGAACCTACCAGGAGCTCAGCGGGGAGTACAGGAAGGTCTTGAAGTCTCAGGAGGAGGAGAGGCAACGGCTGATCGACATGCTCGAGGACAGGAATGGAGAGCTCTCGAGGCAGATCGCCCTACTGGAACGCCTTCTCGCGGACACGGAGGTTCAGCACATTACCGGCGAACTTTCCGAGAACGCGTTCAAGATCGCTGCCTCAAATCTGAAGTCCGGCATCGACCGTGCGCTCCAGGAGAAACGCGAAGTTGAGATGGATCTCGAGGCCCTTCAGCTCCTCGATGCGATAATCGAGCCCAATCCGCAGCCAACGGTCATCCAGGCCCCCGAAGCGCAGCAATCGTCCTCGATTCAACAACCATCCGCCATAGAGGCGGTTGCCAAGCAGACCTTGACTCCGAACGTTCAGCAGGCATTGAACCAGCTCATAACTTCCTGGAAACCTCCCCCTCAGCAGGCAACAGAGAAGGAGAAGCAGAAGGAATCGAAGCCCGACAGCCCACTTGTCTTGCGGCTCTAGTGTGCGCCACCATTCTTTACGTTATCGACAAGAACCCATCTTCCGCACATACACCTTCAGTTCATCTGGCCCTACGGTTCCATGAGTTTAAAAACTCCTTTTTCACGCAAGTACCCCAATGAATGGGAGAGCGCTGCTTACAGGCGGAGCCGGCTTCATCGGCAGCCATGTTGCTGACAAACTGGCCAGTGAATGCCTTGAGGTCATATTATTGGACAACTTCGCGAGCGGCACTGAGAGGAACATCTCTGAGGCCATGGAGAAAGGCAATGTAAGGGTCGAAAAGGGGAGCGTCCTCGATCGGGGCCTCCTCACCTCCCTCGTTTCAGGTGTCTCGACGATATACCACCTTGCAGCTTTGCCGGAGGTAAGGTTGGGCCAAGAGAATCCCGAGGAGGTTTGGTTAGTGAACGTCGAGGGAACTAGGGCCCTCCTCGAGGCCATGCGTGGATCTGGAAAAGGTTACGATTTCGTATTCACATCGACGTCGACCGTATACGGGGATTCACTCGCCTTGCCTACGCCCGAAGTCTATGGACCCCTCAAACCGATCTCCTTCTATGGTGCCAGTAAACTTGCAGCCGAGGCAATGGTCTCCGCATACTCCTTCGCTCATGGCTTCAGGTCCGCGGCAGTGAGGCTCGCGAACATAGTGGGTGCCAGGAGCAGACACGGCGTATTGCACGACTTCATCGAGAAACTGCGATCCGATCCAAGCGAACTCGAGGTGCTTGGTGATGGTAAGCAGACGAAGTCCTACCTTCACGTTTCGGACTGCATCTCAGCCCTGGACCAGATCGTAAAGCATCTCGACTCCCCGTTCGAAGTGTACAATGTCGGCTCTGACGATTCGGTCGATGTGGCAACCATCGCGAAGATCGTCATCGACGAGATGGGGTTGAGCAGCAAAATTAGGTTCACAGGGGGCGTTGGTGGCGGAAGGGGTTGGCCCGGCGACGTAAAGACGATGCTGCTGTCAACTCACAAGTTGAAAAACCTTGGCTGGTCTCCGAAGTTGGGAAGCGAAGCATCCGTTAGGCGGGCCATAAGGGAAATGTTGCGGGAGGGATGAGGGGCGAGGTGTTCGTTCGAGCAGGAATTCATAATTCGCACACCCTCGACGACATACCCCTTCTAGGCGTCATTCGTACGACACGAAGTCCGCACTCTAACAGTAGGTTTATCTCACGTTGTGTTATCATAATGCAAGCGTGTTATGCCAATACCGACGGCGACGGGTGAGAAGAGGCTGGGATTGAATAAAAAATTCCTAATGTATCTGTATGTATCATGGTTGAGTGCTCGCTTCGGGACCGCCAGCACCCAAGACGTATTGGAGGAATTTCTGGAGATCGAGTTCGCCCCTACTCCTCCAGTCGAGGACGAGATTGTTATCTTCATCGACGGCAACGTATCCCCTGCGCACGCACCGCTCAACGAACAACTCGGCCTTCCAATTGGGGAACTTCTCCCTTAGGATCCTCTCGACCTCCCTCCTCGGTGCCTTTCCCCTCCTGGAGACTATGGTGGCGAGTGTGACTGCCATGCCAGCCAGATCATCTATGCTCCAACCGGCCGTGGAGGCGTCGTAGAGCGAGAGCGAGTCCTTCAGGACGACGAAGAACCGTGAAGTCGAGAGCCTCTCCTCATCGCCCTCATCGACCTCAGAACCATCCTCACTCATGATCTTGACGGTCAGCCCGATGTTCTCGAGCTCCGTCCTCACTATCTTCACGACCCGCATATACCCGCGGCCCAAGGAACGCCGGAGCTCGTAGCCCTTCACGCCAGGAACCCTGTGCCTCTGGTACAGGAGCATCTGTGCCGCCCTCCTCACCTTTGAGGAAAGTTCCGCTTCAGACATCCCTCCGCTCCTCCTGGGGCCTCAGTGAGACCACGAGTGATTTCTTCTCGGCTGCCTTGGGTATCCCGGCCACATCCTTCGGCTTGAGCCAAATCCTGTTCTCGAGTGGTTCGATCTCGAGCTCGGCGTAACCCAGGGTGACCAGGAAACTCACGAGCACCGCCTTCTTGACGGTTGTGGCGTAGTCCTTATCCGTGACGAACTCCCAGTAGTTGATCCTGCCGCCGGTAGAGCGCCTGAGCAGATCCCCGTGCATCTCCTCGAGTACCTTGCTCTGGACTTCGTCGACGAGCACGCCCATCGACTTCAGCTGCTCCAAGTTGAGACTTGAGGGCATCCTGCTCTCGTATTCGTCGAACTGCAACTTCCTGAGATTTGACCAGTAGTCGTAGGCCAACCTCAGCTGCTCAAGGTTGAGCTGGTGAAGCGCAGCCACGGGTCGCCAGGCCCTGAGGAAAGCCCTCGCCAATTCTCCCGGATCCGATGCCAGGATCTTCAGCTCGACGAGCAGTGGGTCGGTGTATAGGAGCGATGACCTGTGCTTCACCACCTCCTCCTGGAGCTTGATCAGCATGGCGATCCTGTAGACCGCCTCGGCATCCCTGGTCAGTTGGGGCATCGTCTTCCACTCACTCAGCATGAGCTTCAGCTTCTCCAACAGCGCTATCACGTCGACCGCAAACGGATCGGATCCACTGCTCTCGGTCTGCCTGCAGAGCCCGATGATCCTGTCGATGGCCTCCAGAGAGGCCTGATCATCCTGCACCTTTCGTCACGATTCCCACGGTCGATATCCCGTAGTTGTTCTGGACCACGAGCACGGAGGCGTCCTCGATGACGGGCGGTATCTGCCCTGGCGTGATGCAGATGTAGCTGACGGACGGATCTCGCTTAGCCCGTTCCACTATCATCCTGAGGAAGGCCTCCCTGTTCCTCGGATCCATGTGGACGTCGAACTCGTCAACGGCCCTTATGGGCGATACTATGCTGCTCTGCAGCGCGAGCAGGAATGCGACGACCGAGACACTCCTCTCCCCGCCGCTCTGGGTGTAGTAGTTCAGCGCCGTCGGATTCGCGCCCCCGAAGCCGACCAGGAGCTCGATCCCCGAGTTCTCGAGGTCGTCCACATCAATGAGGTTCACGAGGCCGATTGCGCCTATCTTATCCATGTTCTCCCTGAAGGCCTCCGTGACCTTGGTCATGAGATCCTCGACGCCCTTCCTCCATACGCCCTTCCTGACGTCCAACTCCTTGAGGGCCATGTCCCGGTTGATCGAGACCTGCTTGGCCTTCTCCGCTATTTCGTCGAACGTCTTCTGATAAGACTCGTACATCTCCTTCGCGTTCTCCAGGACCGTGCCGAGCAGTGCGATGGCGATCTGGTTCGCCTCCATGTCTTTCTCGACGTCCTCCGGCACCCTGGAGGTCTCGACAAGGGGGCCGTTCTTCTCGGCCGAAGCCCTCAGTTCCTCCAAGGTCGTCGATGCCTCTGAAGCCCTCCTCTCGACCTCCCTCCTCTCCGCTTCCAGCTCCTCGAGCCTATGCCGCGCGAGCGCTTCCCTCACCCTCAGGTCAACGTATGCGTCTATGCCCTTGGTTATGGCGTTCTCAGCCCTGACTATCCTCTGCTCGATCCTCTCGACGTTCGGATTTTCGCCCTCGCCCTTCTTCTCCTCCTCCACGAGCTCGAGGAAGAGCCTCCTGTACTCAAACCTCGATGACTCGAGCCTCTCCCTGGTCGAGGAGGCCTCCGCGCCGATCCTCTCGGCCCTCTCCGCATTGGCCTTCACCTCTTCCCCAACGGACCTGAACCTCTGCTGCATGGCCTCTACCAGCGACTGCTGCTTCCGGAACAGGGCCCAACCATGCTCGAGCTGCAACCTCGCCTTCTCATCGAGCAGCTTCCCCCTCCTCAGGATCTTGTCGTACTCCAGCCTCCAGTTCTCGAGGGTCTTCTGGGACTCCTCCATGAGCGCCTTGATGCTCTCCTCCTCGCTCATCACGTTCCTGAGGGCTTCGTAGGCCTCGAGCACCCTGTCCCTGAGCCTCGATAGGCCCGTGGCACTCTCGACCAAACGGAGCTTCTCCTGAGGGGAGATGACCGTGAACTCCTCGACCATGTACTGGTGCATGACTATCAGCATGTTATCTGGGTCGATGCCGAACTCCGAGAGGAGGTCGTCCACCTCGGCCTTCGAGGCGGGCGAGAAATTTATCTGGTACCAATAATCGCCGTCGACCTTCATGTACCTCGTGAGGGTCAGTTCGTTCGACCTGATCGACGGCACGGGCCTCCTTCCGTCAGCAGAGGGCGAATTGTCGAAGACGAGCGTCACCCTCGCGATGTCCTTGCCTCTCCTGATCAGGTCCGCGAGTTTCTTCGACCTCTCGGTGTACGCCTGGCCAAGGGCCACGGAGATGGCGAGGAGTATCGAGGATTTACCGGCCCCGTTTGGGCCGCAGATGAGGTTCATGCCCGTGCTGAATGGGATTCGGGCATATTCGTAGCTCATGAAGTTCTCCAGTATGGCCTCCTTGAGGACTAGGGCGCCCGTCGCGTGCTGCACGGTGGTTGCCGTCAATGCTTTGCACGAAGCTTGTCCCGGACCACATAAAAGGATTGCAGTTGTAAAAGCTCTGTTAGGGGGGCCTTAGGCCGACCCCGATTCGCCTCTGACATCGGACATCTGAAGGACCAGGAGGTAAACCCCTCCCAGCCTGGAAGTGTATAGATAGGAGGCCAGGTAGTTGCCGACCAGGTAGTTGCCGACGATGATGCCCTGCATCCAATTCTCCACGGTGTGACTCGTGGGATAGACGAACATCGTGTGCATTCCGAAGAAATCGCCTATCACGACGAGGAGGGAGCCCACGAACTTTACGTTACCCTCGTGCTGTTCAAAGATGTATTTGTAGAATGAGCTATAGTTGAATCTCGCGCTACAATTGTCTTACATAACGACCTCTTCAGAACACCATTATGGGCAGGATGATCCTATTAGATTAATGATGTAAAGTTAGAGACAGGATGATTGTAGAAAGTTATTTCCTCTTCATTGCATGAGTTGTAAGGCTCCGTTCATTCATAATCGCGATATTCTTTAAGCGTTTTTCATAGAGGTCTATGGCGTGGCTGGGTTCTCCGTTGTCCCCGACGGTCTCTCCTCTTGCGTGGGTTCCTGGGTGCCCTCCTGCTGTTGCTGCAAATTTCCCTTCTCGATCATCTCCTGGAGCTGCTTCTTTATCACCGATGTCTCCCTGCTGAGGTTGAACATGTCCGAGAAGATTGTGGTCGTCGATAGCAGGAGGGTCCTTCCGACTTTGATTCCCTTGACCAGCCCGTCCCTCATGAGCTCCTTGACATGGTCGTAAGTCTGTGGTCCCCTCATCTTCACGAGCTGCGATTGCGTGAGTGGCTGCTTCAACCCGATTAAGGTGAGCGTCTTGAGTGCCCCCCTCGTGACGAGCGGTTTAACGGAGATCCTCCTCACGCTCTCGGAATATTCCCTCCTCACGCGCATGACGAAGCGTTCGTCAGGTAGCTCCACGACCTCCACCGCGCCTTCGTTTTTCCTGTATTGGGAAGCGAGCGCCCTCGCCGCCTTCCTGGTCTTGACTTGACTCCGCAACCTGCTGACCGAGCTCAGCGTCAGGAGGTCGAGCGGCCGCCCCGCGACGAAGAGGGCGGCCTCAATCGTCTTCCTCGCCAGCTCCTCGTCCTGTTCCGCCATCGCCATCGCCTTCGCCCTCTCGCTCTCGCCCTATCCATATCTCCTTCGTCTCTGGGTCCTGTTGGATGCAGATCGCCCCGCCGCTCGCAAGGAACAGGAGCGTTATGAAAGTCCTGATGGCCTCGATCAGGTCCATGCCATTCGTGACGAAGCTGAAGCTCACCAAGTCCTTGCCCTTGAGCAGGTCCTGAATTCTCTCCAGGAGCTCCCCCATGTGCTTCTCGAGGTTCGTCATGAACTCATCGGGTCGCTCCAGAAGTGGAGGGAATTCCTCCAACACCTCCCCCTCCCCTTTCTCCGACATCTGCGCGGATATGGCCTCCATGAGCGCCTGCGCCAGCTCCGAGAGCGATATCTTGCCGTGAGCGGCCATCACTGGCAGGTTGATGGCTACCGGTAGGATCGTGGGGATGATTTCCTTCTGTTCCGGCGGCTTGGGCGGCTCCTCAAGCTTGAGGAGCAGCTCGGATTTCCTCCTGTAGATGATCGCGGAAGAGAGCAGCGCAACTCCGGAGGCCTCGAACTCGATGTGCCCCGCCCTCCTTATCTCGGTCACTATCATCTCGAGAAGGCTCCTGAGGTCGATGTCCCATGGATGCGTCTTCTGAAGCTTGACGACATCGAAGAGGATCGATATGGGCGACCTGACCCAGATGGGCTTCTCCTCCTCCGCCGTCCCCGCCGACGATGTCATGTCTCGCCCTTCCTCCGGGGCATCTCGACTATCTGAGTGACGCCCTTGTTGATGTAAGCGCCGAAGATCCTGTGTGCTTTGCGTGCAACCACATCCCTCAGCGTTATCGCTATCATCTGACTGCTCTCCGACCTCTCCCTGATTAGCTCGCCGAACCTCTCGGCGTTCATGGGATCTAAGTGCGCATCCACCTCGTCCATTATGTAGAACGGGGCGGGCTTCAGCTCCTGCATCGCGAAGATGAAGGATATGGCCGAGACGGACTTCTCCCCGCCACTCACCGCGCTCACGAGCCTCGGGCTCTTCGATGGGAACTGCACGAACATGTCGAGTCCCCCGGAGAACGGATCTTCGACGTTCTCCAGCTGGAGCCATCCCTTTCCCCCAGTGATCTTCTCGAAGAATTGCCCGAAGGAGGCGTTTATCTTCTCGAGCGCATCCATGAACGTCTGCCTCTTCTTGGATTCGATCTCATCCATGAACCGCACGATGCCCGTCCTTTCACCTTCAAGCTCGTTTCTCCTCACGGAGAGCATCTTGTAGTTCTTGTACTGCTGGCCATATTGGTCGATCGCAAGGGGGTTGACAGGACCGATCGTCTGGAATTCCTTCTCCACATCCTCAAGCATGGTGGACGTCACGCTCAGCTCCTCCCCCTCGACCTGCAATGGCGACTCATAGCCGAGCCTTTTCAACTCGTTGAGCCTCTCCGCCTCTTGGAGCTCCGCCCTCTCGACCTCGATCCTCAGCTTGCCCAACTCCTCCCTCTGCCCCTCCAGCAGGCGGTTGCCCTCCTCCAGTCCCTTTGAGAGCCCCTGGACCTCAGACTCGAAGGCCCTCCTCTTTTCCCTCGCATCCTCGATCTGCTGAGAGAGCTCCCCCCTCTTCTGTGCCGTCGCCTCAAGGAGAGCCTTGAGATCGCCGCCAACCTTCTCGTACCTCCTGATCTCGTGGGAGAGGGCCTTGTTACGATCCATCAGCCTCCCAACCTCCCCCTTGGTCCTCATTGCCGTCGGCTCCAGGATCGTCTTGAGGTTCTTCGAAGAGGCTGAGAGCCGGTTCCTCACCGCGGCCAACTTCTCCTGCCCCTCCGAAACCCTCCTCGCGCCCTCCCCAACGTCCCCTTCGAATGTGGGGAGGTCCAGCGATCGGATGACGCCCCGTGCCCTCCTCAGCTTTTGCCTCAGATCGATTATCTGCCATTTCAGTTTACCCCTGTTCACGACTCCCACTGAGATGTTTTCATTTGTCTCCTCGGACAGTTCCCTTATCGCCTTTATGTTGCCAACCGTTACATGCAAGCTCCTCGAGATCCTCTCCACCTCGGCCCTGATGCTCTTGGCCTCCTTTTCCACGAGCTCGAATCCCCTCTCAGTTTGGACCCTCTCTCGGGCCAGGTCACTCAGCTCTTCCTGCAGCCTCTTGGCATACTCCTCCCTCCTCCCCTCTTGAAATTCCATTAGTTTCGATAGGTTCGTCTCGAGTTTCTCGACCGCTTGGTCGGGCGGTAACAACGATAGGATTTCGGTGGGCTTCCTGTAGTATCCCCCAACTATGCCGCCGCTCGGCTCGAATACCTCGCCATCGGGCGTAACTGCCCTGAGTCCGCTCCTCGACGCCTCTATCGCGTCGACCCTCGTTTTGGCTATGACTGTGTCGCCGAAGACCTTGCAGACGGCCCCCTCTATCTCGACACCGCGTCCTATGATGTCCACCGTCCCCCTGACCTTGCCGATTAGCGGCTCTGGTATCGCAAGGGTTGTCCTCACGGTCTCGCTCAACGGTATCAGCTTGATCCTCCCAAGCCTCTCGTTCTTCAGAGCTTCGGCGCATATGAGCGCGGCCTTGAGGTCGTCCACGACTATGGATCGAAGCCATCCTTCCGAGGCCGCCTCCACGGCAATCCTGTCCCCCTCTTCAACCTCTATCAGGTCCGAGAGTTTGCCGACAACACCCTCGATCAATCCCCTCTCCTTGAGCTCGATTACCTTCTGCACGGCCCTCTCCTCCTCCGCGATCGATTGTACGATCACCTTCCTCGTCTCCGCTTGTATGAGGGCCCCCCTCACTCGCTCAATGAGCCCGGTGAGCTCGTCTATCTCAAGGGAGATCCTTCCAACGAGGCTCTCCTTCTGCTTTGTATTCTTCTCGATTCCTTGTAGCCTCTCCCTCTCGCCCTTCTTCAACTCAACAAGCCTGTCCAGATGCCTCCCCAGCTCCCTGAGGGTCGATGCGAGCGAGTTCCTCCTTTCGTCGGCGTTCCTCATCTCCCTCCCCAGCTCCTGGATCCTCCTCCTGTGGCTCCGCAACGTCCCCTCCAATAGCGCAAGATCCTGAGACCTTTGCGCGATCTCGGCGGCCACTTCGCTCTCAACTCCGAGCGCTTCCTCCCTCCTCCTCTCGGCCTTCCCCAACTTCGCCCTCGAAGATTCTAGGGCCGCCCTTTCCCTCGACAGTTCGGACTTCAAGAGCGCATGGCGCGAGGCATCCACCCTCATCCTCGCGCGTTCAGAACGCATCTTCCTGTGCAGCCTGCCGAGGTCGGCCTTCACCCCCTCGAGTTCCTTCCTAGACCTTTCGATGGCCTCAACGGATGCAGCCATCTTCGCGGAGGCCTCGGCCTGCTTTACCTGGATCTCGCCCGCCTTCGATTGGATTGCGGTGAGCTCGCTTCCGCCTTTCTCGATCTCATCGGTGAACCTCCTCCAGGCTTCCTGCTTCTCGTTGTACTGCAGCTGCTCCTCATCGTGTCGCGCTTTCGACTCGACGAACGATGCCTCCTTTTCAGACAGGAGCTTCCTCTTGATCGATGCCTCCTCAGTCGATTTTGAGAGCGAGGCGGAGACCATCGTTGCCCTCATCTTCGTTATCTCCTTTTGCAAGAAGGAGCTCCTCAGCGCGTGATTCCTCTCCTCCTCGAGCTGCTCGACCCTTTGGCTGACCTCGTCCATCCTCGCCGCGGCAACCCTGATGTTGGTGTCGGCCTCCCTAAGCTGTTCCATGGCCTGCCTCTTCCTCTCGTCGTATTCCGAAATCCCGACGGCAAGCTCAATCTCCTGTCGCCTCTCGATCGGATCCCTGTCGGCTATCCTCGCTATCTCCCCCTGCATCACCATGTTGTAGCCCCTGTGCGATAGACCTGCGACTGAGATCAAGTCGCTGATGGCCGCCCTCTGCGTCTGCGCCTTACCAAGTCGGTAGACGCTCTCCCCGGAGGAGTCGACCTCCCTGGAGATGGTGACTTCGTCCTCATCTACGGGTATCCTCCTGTCGCTGTTGTCCAGCAAGAGCCTGACGAACGCTGTTTTACCGACCCCGGAGATCGAGTCGCAGACCACGCCTGAGAACTTGTCAGTCCTGAGGGACTTCGCGCTCACCTCTCCGAGTACGAACTTAACCGCGTCGAGGACGTTGCTGTTGTGGAGGACGAGCCCTGCCCCGCCGATGAAGTTGTGGTAGAACGGCACGCATACATCATAGACCGCTTGCTTACTCCTCCCAATCCTCCAGATCCCATCGACGGCCTCCCAGACAACCCTTCCGCCTTCGATGGCCCCGACGAGCATTCCGGCCAGCAACTGCCAGCTCCTCAACCAACCGTACCCCTTTACGAGCAACTTGTGTTCGCCCGTGACCTTCACAAGTCTGCCAGTTTCGGTCTCCAAGCGATACGTCTCCTCGTCGACCATCTGCTTGTAGATGGTCACCACCTCCGCCAACTCGAGCCTCTTCCTGGCGAGGTTTAGGCTGGGCACAAGGATCGGCTCGACCGGCACGGCATAGCTCTGTAGATCGGGAGAGGAGATCGTTAGGCCTAACCTCCCCGAATCCTCGAAGAGTTCCTCAACTGCCCTGTAGCCGTTGGACGTCGCAACCCTCGTCCCCTCGACCAAACACTTGCCTGATCCATTCGGCCCCGTGATGGCCGTGAATCCCCTCTCTAGCTCCAGTGTCACCTTCTTGCCGACCGACTTGAAGCCTCTGATCTCGAGCCTCTTTATGAAGACCATCTGGACCGGCTCAGCCCACTCCTTCTCTGGGCTCCTCTCCTTTTCCATATCTATATGCCTGGTCTTAACCCTTTCCGGCGTCTTCAGAGCATTGCGAGTCAACGCTTATAATGTTCGCCGATCTCGGCAGGGCCGCATGACGATCTACCACAGTGACCTCCACAAGAGGAAGAGGTCTGGGGGGAGGAAAAGTCCCTACAGAAGTAGGAGGCGTTATGAGTTCGGAAGCCCGAGTACTCGAACAGTCGTAGGTGAAGCATCAACACTAAGGACCAGATCGATGGGAGGGAATATCAAAGTCAGGTCCCTTAAGGTGAAATATGTGAACCTGTCCGACCGCTCCGGCAAGGTCGTCAGGTCCGAAGTCCTCGCGGTTGCGGAGAATCAAGCTGGCGTCGACTTGCGGAGGGGGGGCATCGTAACGAAGGGCGCCATCATCCAAACTCCCCTCGGAAGGGCGAGGGTGACATCGAGGCCTGGGCAAGTCGGGTCGATCAGCGCCGTCCTCATCAGCGAGGCCTAGAGGATTCGTTCCTTGAGAAGGTCGGATCGCACAGTCATCTTCCCCGTCTATTTGGATTCATCGAAGACGGAGAGCGATGGGCGGAGGATCCCAAAATCAGAGGGCGTACAGGACCCGAGGCTGAATGAGATCGTCGACGCATGCGCCCGTCTTGGATTGGATTGCATAATCGAGGCGAATGCCTCCCACCCAAGGGAGCCGACAGCCAGGAGGGGATTGGTTCGCGTCGGGGAACACGGCAATAAAAGCGCGTTGCTTAAGAAGATTGCCCTGCTGATAAGGCAGTCGAGGACGGAGAGGGTCGAAAAAAGTAAAGGATAAATATGATGTCCCTGTAAGTCTTTTCGCCAAAAGACCGCGGTGATTGTAGTCATTTTGAGGAGAATCGGCAAGATAGTTTCTGCGGTTTCAGATGGGCATTTTCTCGCGAGAGTGGACTTTGTACCAAGACTAGGAGCTCGGCTCTACACCTCGGGGGGAAAGGCGTTGGGTCAGGTCGATGATGTCCTCGGGCCCGTCTCTTCGCCATTCGTCCTGGTGAGGCCGTTGATGAGCGGCCACCTGCTGGACTCGCCCGTATTCCTGCAGAGCCCCTCGGAGAGGAAGTCCTAGCTTGACCGAAGTAAAGGTACCGATGAGTCGATGCACCAACTGTGGTGGAACGGATTTCATAAAGGACTATGAGCTCGGCGAGCTGGTGTGCGAGAAATGTGGCTACGTCGCTGAGGAGCACATCGTTGATCACACGGCCGAGTGGAGAGCCTTCGATGAGGAGGAGCGCGAGAAGAGGGATCGGGCTGGAGCCCCGCTCTCGCTCATGATCCACGATGGCGGATTGTCTACGACCGTGGGTCGGGTGGCCGCACAATCTTCCGAGACCAAGTTCGACCAGGATCAGGCGATCAGGATGGCCCGTTGGCAGGACAGGGTCAGGGTCTCGAACTCCGCCGACAGAAACCTCTCCCATGCGTTGAACGTGATGATGAAAGTCGGCGATGCCCTGAATCTCCCGAGGACCATCCTCGAGTCAGCCAGCATTACCTATAGGAAGGCCCTTCGGAACAAGCTCGTGAAGGGCAGGAGCATCCATGGCGTTGTGGCCGCTTCGGTCTACATCTCCTGCAAGCAGTTCGGAATGGCCAGAACGCTCGAGGAGATCGCCGGCGCCTGCGCGATCGCCAAGAAAGAGGCCGGGAGATCTTACAGGTATGTCGCGTGGGAGCTCAGCGTCCTCTCGCCGCCAACTTCCCCCGAATATTATGTCACGCGGTTCTCGGAGCAACTCGAGTTACCGAGAAGCGTGGAGATCTTCGCCCTGAAGCTCCTCAAAGCGGCGATGGAGTTGAGGTTGACGAGCGGCAGGGGGCCGACAGGACTCGCCGCAGCCGTGACCTACGTCGCGTCCCTCCTCGCGGGCGAGCACAAGACGCAACGCGAGATCGCGGAGGTCGCAAAGGTAACCGAGGTCACGATCAGGAACAGGTATAAAGAGCTGCTGGAAAAGGTGGACATAACAACTCCGATCTAGGACGATGGGGATTTGGTGGCACGATCCTAAATGAGATTCGCGACGAAAAGGGACATACTTGAGAAGAGGTCACTCGACCTAATCTTCAAGGCAGGGGACGAGGGGATCCTTCAGACCGACCTCTGGAAGAAGCTCAACATGAGCAGCAGGGAGGGCTCCAGGATATGCGTGAGGCTGGAGTCGTGGGGGTTGATAAGGCGGGACAAGATACTGTGCGAAGGCAGGTGGACCTACAGGATCATGTCGACGAGGAAGCCTCCCTCGATGGGCTCGATCCTTGGTTCGCCGTGCATCACATGTTCCCTTGCAGGAAACATGTGCGCCAGCGGTGGCGAAACCTCCCCCGAGTTCTGCGACATTCTGGAGAAATGGATCCTCACGTCTCATACAGGAGGCGAGGGTTCTGGGGAGAGCCAAACGAAGGTGGATCTCGGAACGCAAGCGTGATGTCTATCATCGGCAGGCTAAGGAGTTAGGATACCGCAGCAGGGCCGTCTTCAAGCTCATCGAGATATGCAGGAGAAAGGGCCTGATCAGGCCCGGGGATATTGTCGTGGACTTGGGAGCTGCGCCAGGTGGTTGGCTGCAGGTCGCCTCGGAGCGTGTGGGCACAAGTGGCCACGTATTGGGCGTCGACCTAAGGCCGATCGAACGACTTTCGGCATCGAACGTATCGACCATCATCAGCGACATAGAGGCTCCGGACCTAGCCCAGAGGATCCTTTCGTCCCTCGCCAGAAAGGCGGACGTCGTGCTCTCGGACGCCTCTCCAAATCTGACCGGAATATGGGAGCTCGACCAAGCGCGGCAGCTCAGCCTTGCCTCTTCCTCAGTTCGCATCGCCTCAGAGGTCTTGAGGGCTGGGGGTGCGATGATACTGAAGGCCTTCCAAGGGAGCCTATTCAATGACCTGCTCTCAATGATCAGGGGTTCATTTCGTGACGTGGATCTGTTCAGGCCCGGGGCCACTAGGAAACGCAGCTCGGAGATATACCTCGTGTGTAGGGGCTTTCTACCGCGAGACGCTTCATTCAAAGTAGCTTCAGTATCTGGTTGATACCCGCACTGGTCTTGATGGCGTTCTCCTCGAATGCCGTCTCATACGCCTCAATCCCCGCGGCCTTCAGCCTCTCCAACAATCGTTGCCTGCTTGGGGGTGACTTATGGCAATATTGCGAGATCTTGGAGATAGGATAGCTCCCGAGTATTTCCGTGTCTTCCAGTGAGAGCCTCCTCAGCATCTTCATCGCCTTCGGCTCCAACAGGCCTTCACCAGCTTCGAAGATCGACTGAGCCCACGAGTGATCCGAGTGTTGGCCGAGCCATATCGGTCCGGCCAGCTCCCTCCTCCTGCCACAGTTCGGGCAGGCTATGTCGGGCATTTCCCGAATCCTCCCCCTCCTGAGCCCCTCCCTATTGAAGCACCTGCCGCAGTAGAGCACGTGTCCCGTCTCCCCGATCGCCCTTGCCGCCTCCCTGTTCCCCCTTCTCAATCGGCAATAGACCCTTACGTAATGCCCCGAGACGTACGAGAGGAGGGGCCAAGCTCCCGCTTCAGTTCTGGCAGCCGCTCCCACTATCCCATAGATCAAGAGCCTCGCTGCGAACTCCTTTGGGAAGATGGTCTTAATGGATCGGCCGCCATATCTCGCGGTCGCCTTCTCGGGATAGACGCCGCAGAGTGTCGCGGCGTCGGTGGCCGTAACGGCCATGATCCCCCCATCTTTGAGGGCTCGGATCGAGCTCTCCAAGAATGGCGACGGTGATCCGAATGGATCCAGATCGAGGTAACCGAAGTCCGAGCCGTGGATCAGGTTGTAGATATTGGCATCCATGTTTTCAACCGTTATGTGATCCGCGACCCCATTCCTCCTGACGTTCGTCTCCGCGATGCTCGTTGCGGTCTTCGAGAAGTCGTTGATCCAAGCATGCTCGACTCCAGCCTCGAGAACCGCCCTTATCCCCCTCACCCCAGTCCCCGTCAGCGGTTCACTGAAGAGGATGCCCTTGCCACAATCACACCTGATCTTCCTGAGGAAGGCGACCGCCATATCCCTGTTCCCCTTCATGAGTGGATTGTAGAAGACAGGGGCCCTCGATGGCACGTACTCCTTAGGGCTCTGCCTGTACGTTTCAAGTTTCGGAACGAGCAGTGTTGCGAGCCCTTCCTTGACCTCCTCGACCTCGAAGCCGGTCTCCATCATGGCCACTGCGAAAGATGTTTATACGGTCTCTTATGCTTTCGAATCCCGATTGGGTTGCAGTACGATCTAATAATCGTGGGAGCTGGATGCGCTGGCTGCATGGCCGCGTCGACTGCCCCTAAGCTCGGATTGAAGACGCTCCTCATCGACAGGAAGGCCGAGGCGACGATTGGTGACAAAGTTTGCGGAGACGCACTAGGCTCCCATCATCTGAGCTCCCTGGGCCTCTCCCTTCCCAGCGAATGTTTCTATGCCACGTCCCCTGGCGTCGAAGTCTATTCGCCCGATCTCAAGAGTCTCTTCAGGGTGGAGGAGGAGAGCCTGAAGGCCATATCCTTGAACAGGCGCGCCTTCGGCCAATTCATTCTGAGGAGAGCGTTATCGGCTGGGGCTGAGCTCGTCGAGGGCTTCCACGTCTTCTCCCCGATACTCGACGGTGGGGCCGTGGTCGGGGTGAGGGGCATCGGCAAGGATGGCGCTAAGAACTACAGCGCAAAGGTTGTGGCGGACTGCAGTGGCATGGCCTCGGTCGTGAGGCAAGGGGTTCCAGATGGCGGATTGTCGCGGCGATTTCCAAAGGAGGACGTGATGGCCTGTTACCGCGAGATTCGGAGGACGAATGGCAATCTTCCTGAAGACCATCGGATATTTTTAGACATGGAGAAGACGCCCGGAGGCTATGCGTGGTTGTTCCCCATGGGAAGCGAATTGGTGAATGTAGGTTTGGGGGTTCAGTCGAGCTCAGGCCTAAACCCCAGGGATCTATTCTACAAGCACCTCGATCCCATGGACCTTCTGGCGGGATCGACCTTGGTGAATGGCGGAGGCGGTCTGGTTCCAACATCAAGGCCGATGGATTCCATGGTGTATGATGGGTTGATGATCGCCGGCGACTCCGCCTTGACCGTAAGTCCGATACATGGCGGTGGTATCGGATCATCGATGCTAAGCGGCAAGATCTTGGCAGAAGTCTGCGCCGATGCGATCTCGCGCGGCTCCGTCACGAGGCAGGGCGTGTGGGATTACAATAGGCGTTACATGGCGGCATATGGCGCCAAACAGGCCTCTCTCAATATCTTCAGGAGGTTCCTCCAGTCTTCCTCAAACGATGAGCTGAACTTCGGAATGGCTCACGAGATCGTAAAACCCAACGACATACTATTCGCCAGCAAGTTTGGCGACCTCAAGCTCTCAATAACGGATAAGGCGACAAGGGCCTTTAGGGGGATCGGTCGTCTGGATTTCATCGTGAGGCTCAGAAGGACCGCCCACTGCATGAAGGCGATAAAGGAGCTCTACTTGGGGTATCCCCCATTCGAGGATTTTGGCGACTGGATCACCAAGGTTAGGGCCGTCGAATCTTCAATCTAGTCCGTCGAAGCCGCGGCATAGCTGAAGGGCTTTCCCAGATCGACTTTTTCCCTTCCAAGCTTCTTATCGAGAGCGGCCTTCACAAGGCCATAGTAAGCCGGATCAGGTCGGCCGGGTCTGCTCTTGAACTCAGGGTGGAACTGGGTTCCCAAGAAGAAGAACTTCCCTGGCAGTTCGAGTATCTCCATCCTAGTCCTGTCCTCAGTGAATCCGGAGAACCTCAACCCATGTCTCACGAGCCTCTCCTTCAGGGACGGGTTGACCTCGTACCTGTGCCTGTGCCTCTCGTATATCCTCCCCTGCCCATAAAGCCCGTGAGCGAGGGTACCCCTCTCGATCAGTATCGGTGACGATCCAAGCCTCATCGTAGCTCCCAGGGACTCGACCATTCTCTGTTCAGCCATCATGTATATCACCGGGTATGAAGTGTCGGGATCTATCTCCGTGGTGTTGGCCGATCGCATGCGCGCCACGTTCCTGGCGAACTCGACGATGGATAGCTGAAAGCCGAAGCACACTCCCAGCAGTGGGACGTCGTGTTCCCGTGCGAACTCTATCGCCGATATCTTGCCCTCAGCGCCCCTGGTCCCAAAGCCCCCCGGAACTAGTATGCCATCCGAGGCTCGCAAGCACTTTGACAGCTCGCCTCCCACCAATTTCTCGGCCTCGACCAGGTTTATGTCAACTCCAGCATTGCACGCGCTCCCCGCGTGCTTCAGGGCCTCGATCACGCTCATGTAACTGTCAGCCAGCCCAGTGTACTTCCCGACTAGGGAGATGGTCACGCGATATCGCGGCTCTATCATGGGCCTGACTATCCTCTGCCATTTCCTCCAATTGGGCTTGCGATATCTCAGACCGAGCCTTTCGCAGATCTTGGCCCCCAGGCCCTGTTCCTCAAGGCTCTCGGGGAGCAGGTACGTCGATGGGAGGTTCGGGGACGAGAACACGGAATCCTCCGTAACACTCGCGAATAGGGCTATCTTCTCCCTTAGTTCTTTTTCGAGGAGGTGCCTCGTCCTGGCGATTATGACGTCAGGCTGTATGCCGATCCTCCTCAGCTCCTGAACGCTGTGCTGTAATGGTTTGCTCTTCGCTTCGCCCGTCGAATCCAGTACCGGAACGAGTGCGACATGCACGAACATGACCGCATCTGATGGTAGCTTCAGGCTCAACTGCCTTGCCGCTTCGAGGAACGGGGCCCCTTCGATGTCGCCAACGGTTCCGCCTATCTCCACCAGTGACGCGTCGACCTTGTCCCCCTCGGCCGCCTTTGCGATCCTGCGCCTTATCTCGTCGGTCACGTGGGGTATTATCTGGACACATCTTCCTAGGAATTCCCCCCTCCTCTCCTTCTCGATAACGTCCCAATAGATCTGCCCCGTCGTTATGCTGTGGTCTTTGCCGATGTTCCTGTCGAGCATCCTCTCGTAGCTTCCGATGTCGAGGTCGGTCTCGCCACCATCCTCCGTTACGAAGACCTCCCCATGCATGTATGGGTTCATCGTCCCGCTGTCGAAATTCAAGTAGGGGTCGATCTTCGTAGCGGTGGCTCTATGCCCCATGACTTGAAGTATCTTCCCAATCGAGGCGGTGACCGACCCCTTGCCTACTGAGCTAAGCACGCCGCCGGTCACGAAGATGTATTTCAATGCCTTTCGCCGTCGTACGAAGGCGTCGAATATATAACCTGAAGGGTTCCCACAAAGACTTACGATCACCTTTTCATCCGATAGAGTTTTATCGTTTCGGAGTTCATCGCCCCTCGGGTGAGACCTATTGCCAAAGTTACGGGTAGCCATCTTCGAGGATGACGCCTATGAGAATTTCCTCCCCTTGACGTACACGCGTCCCGCCTTCGACCTGAGGTGCGGTGCGAAGAGCTTCAGGCACAGGATCATGGATCTGCTTCGAGCTCCCGATGCGATCCTCTTCACAAGGGATTACCTGGCAGATTATATCGAGTCGAAGGAGCAGAGATCCGTAAACAGAACTGAAGCGATAGTCGGAACCACCCTCTTCGTCAATGGACTGCTCGTCCCCAGTAAGGCCATCGTCTACAAGATGTCAAAGGTTTCCGAAGGCCACATGGGGGTGAAGGACGATAGGCTCGTCTTCATGTGCCTCGGCCCAGCCAAGGCGAGGGAGTTCGCGGGGAGGCTTTCGAGGCCCTTGGGTAGCCTCGATGTCTCCCAGCTCGAGAGGTCGGCCACGAAGAAGGTAGACGTCCAGGAAGCCAAGCTCCTGAGCCATCCGCGAGAGCTCATAAGTACCAACGCCGAGATCCTGAAAGCTGACATCCTCTCCCTTAAAAAATCACGGTCCGGAAAGGTCCACCCGAAGGCCACGATCATGGGCAAGAGAAGCGACCTCTCAATAGGGCCTGGGTCTGTGGTTGAGGCCGGGACGGCGATAGATACGAGGGAAGGGCCCGTCTATATCGATTCCAATTGCATCATACGACCGAATGCCTGGATCCAGGGCCCTACGTTCATAGGCTCAGGTACTCAGATCCTTCCATCCGCGCGGATTCACGGGGGGTCGAGCATAGGGCCCGTGTGCAACATCGGTGGGGAGGTTGAGGCGACGATTGTACACGGCCATTCCGACAAGGCCCATGCGGGTTTCGTAGGCCACTCGTACATTGGGGAGTGGGTGAACCTCGGAGCCCTGACAACGACGTCCGACCTGAAGAACACGTATGGGACAGTGAAGGTCAACATCAGGGGGCAGAGGATAGACACGGGCGAGACGAACATCGGCGCTTTCATCGCCGACCATGTGAAGACCTCGATAGGCGTCATGATCTATCCCGGAAATAAGATCGGCGTTGCAGCACAGATCCATGGGATAGTCAGCGGCGATGTGCCCAGCTTCGCGATATATGCCAAGGTTCTTGGATCGAAGATGACGGAATCCATCTTCGAATCAGTTGCCGAGACACAACGGAGGATGTACCGGAGGAAGAGGATCGAGCAGATGGCAGCCGACATAACTTTGTTGAAGAAGGTCTACGAGTTCACCAAGGAGGAACGCAGGGCCGCTGGTGTAGTCCAAGGCAGGTTCGCCATCTGATCCATTCCCGCCCTTTGTGATCCCGTCGAAAGGCAAAGGCCACGATCGGTCTACGATAACCACAAAATATGCCTTAAAACGAATCTGGAGCTCAAGATAGTGTTAAATATTCGTCGTCCCTTGCCCCTGAAAGAGCGAAAATTGTTCGCATGGGAAGTGGATTTCGAGGATATAGTGAAGCAGCTCAACATATCCTCAAAAAGGCTTAGCGCACTAAATGAGCTTGTCAAGCAGGGCAAGGTCTCGCAGGTTACATACGATTTCCTGAGGAAGGACTTCGAGCAGGCCGTTAAGAGCGCGGAGGTAAGGAAGAACGACATGATCACCAGGCTCACATCGAAGCTCGGTGAACTGAAGGACCAGGCCCAGCTGCTTGAGAAATGCCTCACCTCAACGGAGGTTCGATTTGTGGCCGGCGAACTGAGCGAGGAGAGGTACAAGAACGTGGCCAACGCCCTCAAGCTCGGACTCGAGGAAACGCTGAGCGAACTCGAAAGCGTTCAGGAGGCCATGATGATCTTGTCGAAGTCTGGGGCGAGGACGGAGGGCATCGAGACCCGGATCGAGGATTCGGTCTCCGAAAAGCAAGCTATTTAGCGTTAATGTTACGGCGAGGTCGTGCTCGTTACCTTCTTGAAGTTTATTTTCGAGCTCTCGAACGTAAGGTCGATTATGTCGTTGATCTGAGGTTCCCCAAGGCCCCCATACTCCCTGCTGGTTAGGAAGAGGATTATCCTCGGCTGCCCGGGCTTCGGCACCAGGCCGGCCTGCTGCAGGCCCGTGACCAAGCCCTGCACGACGTTCTGGGCAACTGCGATGTCGTCCTGCGCTACTCCAGGCGTTGAGATGACCCGCGGCGTGACCGAGACGAGGTCGACCCTGACCCCCATCTCACCATCGACCTCTATGCTTGCCAACGAGCTAACCCTGACCCTTACCATTGACATCACTTCAAAGGTTTGGAGCACGTCCTAAAATGGCTTCCTGTATAGTTGGCCACCTCTATGTATCCTACTGAACTAGGCTGAAGGAGGTGGGCGGGATAAGTACTTATCTACATATCCGAACTTTACGGCTGCGTGCTCCATCTTTGCAGAAGCTGACGTCGATCCCGGGAGTTGGCTCGAAGACCGCTGCGAGGCTCGTGGAGTACTTCGGATCTGAGGAGGAAGCCCTGGAGGCCATCGGGAGCATCGATCTCTACTCGATCGCCTCCTGTGGGATTGGAATGCGTTCGGCTCTGAGCATAGTGCTTAGCTTCTTCTCTCAGAAGGTTGGGGTTTCGCGCGAAGAGGTCCTGAGGACCGATGAAGCCAGGAACCTATACACAGAGGCACTCGATCTCTTCAAGGCGAACGTAATCAATCCCCTTGCACGCGATCGGATCGACCTTTTCTACCCACTACCTTCATCAAAGGTCGACATGATCCTCGAGAGACTCAATGTCTCTCAGCAGGCTGCCCAGCTCCTCGCTGAAATGAGTGAGCCGGACCTCGCGGCCTTAAATGGAGCCCTTGCCTCCCTCCAGCCCGTCCCGAGGGCTGCAAGGGTCAGGGTGGATAGGACCATAATCGTCGAGTCCAAGGAAGACCACGAAAAGCTCCTCGAGATGGGCGTCGACAAGTACTGCCGCATCAGTAGGCTGGATGATGACGGACTGCGTGACTACACCGACTCCGAAGAACACCTGGTGCTCATCCTGAAGCGCAGCGTTTACGACCTCGATCTCGATACGGAATTCATCGAGGCATTCCATGAGGTTCCTTCTCAAATTCGGCTCGTGCCGGAGATCGTAACTCAGGTCTTCGCCCAGAATGTCACGACGATTAAAGGGTTGGATGCCATAGCGAAACTCCTCGACAAACTGCCAAGGATTCCCGCGATAGAGAGGATCAGATCGAGGATAAGTCAGCAAATCCTTGGCCCCATCGTCGAGGCAGTATCAGAGCTTGGCACTGAGCCCAGTTCGAAGTATGGGAGGGACATAAGGAGGTTGGAGGCAACCCTCTCGAGGATCGACGACATCCTCCATGAGTCCGAGGCCTCCGTAAACTCCAGCATAGAGGAGTACCTCAGCAACTACGAGGCAAGGGTGAGTGGTGAGAAGATCGCCGAGCTACTCAGGGAGGCATCCGCAGACAAGGTGTCCTCCTCCAGATTGATGGGCATAATCCCGAGGGAGGTGGTCGACAGGATATACGGCATAATCCATGGGGCTGAGCGGTCTCTAAGGGATGCCCTGACGCTGGAGGACGGCGAAGACGAATGGCTCGAGGGGATCTTCGCCGAATCCGTTGCACTGCCAGTGGAGGTTTCAGAGAAGGTCGCAGACAAGCTCAGGCTGAACCTTTCAAAGAAACTGACATGGTCGAGATTCAAGGTACTCTCGGATATCGCCGTTAAGCTGGCCCCACTCGTGAGGGGCTTCAGGGATTGCCTTTCGGCCGCCTTCGAACTCGATTCGCTCCTCGCGATCGGCAAGGTTGGGTCTCGCGAGGGCTTCTCCATCCCGAAGGTCGATTGCACGAGGGTGGGCATCTGGTTCAGGGAGGCGACCAACACACGCCTGTTGGCCTCCGAGGGCATTACAGATATCCAATGCATCTCCTATGCGATCGGCTCTTTTACCCAGCCGATGGGCGTTGGCGATAGGATTGTAGTCCTCACGGGCGCGAACAGCGGTGGCAAGACCATGCTGCTCTCAACGATAGCACAACTCGCCATGCTAGCGCTCGCGGGTCTCCCAGTTCCCGCTCTCGACGCCTCGATCTTCCCTGTAGATCAGATCTTCTTCTTCTCCAAGCCCTCCGGGGCGAAGGACGCTGGCGCCTTCGAGTCGGCCCTAACCGGCCTCGTCGATGTGGCCTCGAGCAACGCGAGGAAGCTCGTACTCGTTGACGAGTTTGAGGCCTCTACGGAGCCTGGGGCTGCGGCCAGGGTGCTGGCCGCGGTTCTGGAGATACTGGGTGCCCAAGAGAAGAGCTTGGTGGTCGTCGTAACCCACCTCGCACAACAGCTGCTGGACAGCATGTCGTTGCCCATAAGGGTGGACGGCATAGAGGCAAAGGGCCTCGACGCCAACTACAATCTGATCGTCGACAGATCCCCCAAGGCCAATTACCTGGCAAGGAGCACTCCCGAGCTCATCGTCGAAAGGCTCCTTTACAAGTCCGATGGTCCGATAAAGGAGACCTATCAAAGGATACTGAGCAAGATCAGGGCCGGTTAGGGGCAAAAACTCGCCATCTCGTATGCCAGCGATTGGGTGACCGTCCGGCTCCGGGGACGCCCGAGGGGATATCGCGATCTCCCATGGCCTTGACCGGACGAAATGGCAGGTCCAAAGCTCCATGATTACAGTATATGACGATTATTTTCCTTGATTTGATTTTTGTTTAACATGCGATATATTACTCTGCGGACGGACCATGCGATTGCACGATGACGGCTGGTATCAAGCTCAAGAGCGTCGTGGAAGAGCGACATGACGATGCATGGACGTACCCGACCATGGCGTCGGACGAAGCCCTTCTCATGCCAGCCTCGGTTCTGGAAAGGATGGCAGAGGTCATCGACGATTCGCTTGGCGATGAGGCCGCAAATTTCTGGTACGGCCTAGGCGAGGAGATGGGCGAGAAGATGGCCACAGACGTCATCGCCAAGACAAAGACCAAGAGATCCAGGGTCTTCAAGCTCTTAATCGAAGAGATCCAGTTAATGGGCTGGGGCAAGGTCACGATCTATGACAAGAAGTTCGGTGGCATCGAGGGAACCTTCAGGATCGAGGTTGCTACCCTACTGCGCAACAATCGGTCGGGCAACAGGTGTCAGCTCCTCAGAGGGTTCCTGACGGGATCGCTCAGGACAACCTACAGCGCCGATGACATAACTTGCACCGAGATCTCGTGCACTCTCAAGGGAGATAGTTTCTGCGAATTCAAGGTCGAGAGGCCCAGGAAGAGCTGGTTGAGGTCAGTTTTCTACTAATCCGACTGCTATGATGTCAGGGGCTAGTCGCGACTCCTTGGACGCTCCCAAGGCGTCATAGGCCACTGGCCGTTATGAGTTACTCGAAGGACAATAGTATATATGATCCCCCCCACCACCAATGATCAAAACTACGGAGTCCCATGCGTCCATTGGATGAAGCTGAAGTTAGAGAGATGCTCGTTAGGCCAGTTAGAGAGGCCCTCATCGAGTCCGGCCTAATCCCCCTGACCGCTCCGCAAGTTAGGGCGATACCGGAGGTTGCCAAGGGCTCAAACGTCCTCTTGGTCGCCCCAACTGGAACTGGGAAGACTGAGGCAGCGCTTCTACCCATCCTCAGCAAGCTCGTCGAGGAGGGGGCGGGCCTGCGTTCTGGCATCAAGGTCCTCTACATCACGCCCCTCCGCTCACTCAACAGGGACCTCCTCGATCGCCTATCGTGGTGGGCCTCAAAGCTCGACATCGGAGTCGCTGTCAGGCACGGCGACACCGACAAGAGGGAACGCTCAACCCAATCGGCCTCCCCTCCAGACCTGCTAGTCACTACCCCTGAGACCCTCCAGATCATCCTGACTGGAAGGCTGTTGAGACAGGCCCTCAGGTCGGTGAGATGGGTCATCATCGATGAGATACATGAGCTGGCATCCGATAAGCGCGGCAGCCAACTCAGCCTGGGCCTTGAGAGGCTGAGAAGGCTGACACCAGCCAAAATACAGCTTGTCGGTCTATCGGCAACGGTTGGGAGGCCAGAGGAGCTGGCAAGATACATGGTTGGCGTGGGGAGGGATTTCACGGTGATAGAGGTTCCAGTTCCGCGAGAGACGAAGATAACAGTGGAGTTCCCGAAGCCCTCGGACGATGACACCCTCCTTGCCGAGAAGATCGCCACCCATGCCGAAGTTGCGGCTCGGATGCGGAGGATAAAGGAACTTATCTCGGACCACAAGGCCGTCCTTCTCTTCACGAATACCCGGGCCACAGCCGAATCGCTCGGGAACAAGTTCCTCGTAATGGAGTTAGACACCCCAGTGAGGGTCCATCACGGTTCACTAGGGAAGCAGACGCGCGTGGCCGCTGAGTCGGGTTTGAAGAGCGGGGATCTCAGAGGCGTTATCTGCACCTCCAGCCTCGAGCTAGGGATAGATGTCGGTCTCGTGGATCTTGTGATCCAGTACGGTTCCCCAAGGGAGGCCGTGAGGCTTGTGCAGAGAGTGGGGAGGAGCGGCCACAAGATCGGTTGGACTGCCGAAGGCGTCATACTAACTCTGGATCCCGATGATTTCATGGAGTCGGTCGTCATAAAGCGTCGCGCCCTCTCGGGCCTGCTGGAATCAGTACGCCCGCCTTCAAAGCCCTACGATGTCCTTGCCCACCAGTTGGCCGGTCTGCTCCTGGAGAGGGGGAGATGGAGTTATGATGACGCCCTCAACGTAATCCGTTCCTCATCTGCCTATATCGACCTTAAGGATGAAGAGCTACATGCGGTCCTGAATTTCCTCGCTACGAAATTGAATCCCCCCATATTAAGCGATCAGCCAGCCTTGGCGATGTTCACTCGTCCAAGGGGGATACAATCGCTCTACAAGTATTACTTCGAGAATCTTTCCACGATACCCGAGGTCAGGCAGTACAGCGTCGTTAACGAAGTTGACTCGGAGATCGTCGGATTGTTGGACGAGGAGTTCGTGGCCGAGAAAGGAATGGTAGGCGTCAAGTTCGTGATGGCCGGGAGGGTGTGGAGCCTGACGCAGACCTATGAGGCGAAGGTCTTCGTGAAGCCCGCTGAGGATCCGATCGGCGCAGTACCCTTCTGGGTCGGTGAGGAGATCCCGGTCCCATTTGAGGTTGCGCAGGACGTTGGGGCATTGAGGCTTTCGGTGGCAAGGTCTCTGAAAGAGGGCAGGGGCTTGAGGGCGATCGCCGAGGAGTTGGAAGGCGAATTCGGAGTTTCGTGGGACGTTTTCGAGAACGGATTGTCAGAAGTGCGCGAGACCGTGATGGCCGATCTGCCCGTACCTAGTGACAGGCTCATCACCGCCGAAGCTTGGGGGGAGTTCGTTGTTCTCCAGTGTTGCTTCGGTGACAAGGTCAACAGGACGCTGGCACACCTCTTGGGTTCTTCTATATCAAGGGAATTGGGTGCCACGATCCAGATGAACCACGATCCCTACAGGATATTGGCGAGATGCCAGATGCCCGCCGAAAGGGTTGTCGACCTCCTCCGTAAACTCGCCGATCTGGACATCGCCTCGTCACTTCGCATCGAGGCCGAGAAACTCGGCCTCTTCAGGCGGCGCCTGCTCCATGTCGCGAAGAGGTTCGGCGTGATCTCGAAGGAAGCGGATCTCTCGTCGATCTCCATTAGTCAAGTCACTAAGGGCCTGGAGGGTACCGTCGTATACGAGGAAGGTCTGAAGGAGCTCTTCGACACCGACTACGACGTGGAGAAGACCAAGGAAGTACTTGTCCAGGTCGCATCTGGCAACATATCGATCGAGGTGCTCGGCGAAAGGAGTGAACTTACGCCCCTCGCAAGGCCAGCGCTCCTGGGAGTCGAGAGGAAGATCGATCTCATTCCACCAGAAAAGGCCCAGAAGGCAATCCTGGGCTTCGCGAAGGCAAGGCTCCTGAATGAGGAGCTCTTCCTATTCTGCATCGATTGCAAGAGATACTCGTCTCGCCTCCCCGTGAGGGACATACCACGTACATTGGTGTGCCAAGTGTGCGGTTCATCGATGATCGGCGTCCTTCCGTCGGAGGAGGACCTGCGCGCGATAAGGTATAGGCCCGGCATGAGGCGTTCACGCATCTTGATGAGGAGGGCGCTGAGGAACTGCTCCCTCCTGTCGAGTTACGGCCAGGCTGCGGCCATGGTACTCGCGGGTCGAGGTATAACGATCAGGATGGCAGAGAAGATACTCTCGACGTGCAGCGTCGTCGGCGAGGAACTCGTGGGCCTCATCGTCGAGACCGAGAAGAAGAGCTTGGCGAGGATGTGGACGAAACCGGAGCGCAGGAGCTGAAAAAGTTTTTAACCGCTGCGGATCCATTTTGAATGAGCGCTTGAACAGAGGGGCCCTGGATGTCAGGTGAAGCCGAGATGCCTTCCGCAAACGATGCCCCCAACGTCATCTTTGTGGGGAAGAAGCCAGCCCTCATTTATGCCGTGGCAACGCTCTCGCGACTGAATCAAGGCATGAAGGAAGTCAGGCTAAGGGCGAGGGGGATAGCGATATCGCATGCCGTCGACGTTACGGAGATATTGAAGAGGCGGTTCCTCGGTGACAGGCTCTTGATAAAGGAGATAAGGACTGACACCGAGACCTTGCCGCCCTCCGGAGAGGGATCAACCCAAAGGAACGTATCGACGATCGAAATAGTGCTTGGGAAGTCGGACAAGTGAACGGCATCACCGAGGCCAAAGAGGACGAGACGGTCGTGGCAGCGGCCGTAGTGTGGACAGTGCCGACTATCATCGTGCTCCTCTTCAATGCCCTGTTCTACGAGATCATGCAGGGGATCGCCACCTTCTCCCTCTTCGTCCTCCCGACCGCAATACTTTGGGTTCAGGCGATATTGCGCATGCTCAAGGGTAGGGCCAAAGTGAAATGGCCATGATGAAGCCATCGGTGCCGTCAGAGTAGTAGCTTGTTATCCTCCTAACGACCCTGAAACCAAGTTTCTCGTAAAGCTTTATGGCCGGCTCGTTCGTCACCCTCACTTCGAGAAAACACTCCTTCAATCCTGTTGCCCTCATCCTCTTCATGACCTCCTCCACCAAGGCACACCCGATCCCTTGCCTCCTCTGCCCCTTGTCGACGGCCAAACTGACGATGTGGCCTTTCTTGACTATGCCGAAGGAGCCATTCTGGGGCATGCCCAATTCTATGCGGCACATCACGTATCCGATTAAGCGTCCATCGATTTCGGCCGCCAGGAAGAATTCGCCATAGACCCTCAGGAGGTTCTCGAAGAACTCGGGCAGATAGTTCTCAGGAAGGGTGGCCCTATTGAGGGTGACAATGCCCTCAAGGTCCCCCTCCCTTGCAGGCCTTATGACCACGCTGGCAGCCAGCACCATGCTTGTCTTGGCGGCAACATCAAATTCGCGTTTTAAATGCTTGTATGGTGTTGCCAGTAAGGCGGGGGGCCACTGAAGATCCATCGACCACGACCCCTATCCTGCTCTCCCTTCCGAGGAACCGAAAGGCATTCTGGAGGCCCTCGTTGGCCGTGTCAGCCGTTCTGAGGTGCATCTTCTCCGCAAAGTGGACGGGCATCGCTGAGACGAGGGAGATGCCGTGTCCTTCTCGGAGCCTTAGTAATTTCATGGCCTTGTAGGCCTCCAGCGAGAAATCCCTCCTGACCTCTCCTAATGCTGCCTTGGAATCCTTGAGGCGAGAGAGGAAGTTGAAGAAGCCACTGTCCCCAGGGCCTTCTTCGCATTCAGCGACGATGACGACCCTGCCTTCCTCGCTTACCGTCTCCTCGGCATTGAAGACCGCATTGCACGCCTCAATGAGGGATGAGTCGAATGGCCTGCCCCCAGCTCCCACTACGAGTATGTCCACCTCTTCTGGCGCATCATGGAGGTAGAGCTTCGATGCAATGCCGACGGATCTCTCGAAGACCGCGTCCGGCGGGCCAGAGAAGGCGGCATGGACATTCCCCTCCCTGTCCGGAAGGACGATGAGCGAGAGTTGGACTCCTGCCATGACTGCCGACTCCTTCGAGCTCAGGTGCACCGGATTCCCCTCGAGCCTCGCAGGTCCGATATTTGCATCTTTTTGAAGTGCAAGCCTGCTGTTATGACTGGTCGTGCTAGCGCTGCACATTCCGGGCACAATGCAACTTGGCCCTCCCCTAAACCCGTAGAGCCAGTCGACCGAGAGGACACTCACCGTGATCTTGAGGTCCGCTTCGTTATAGGATCTGTTGATCTGAACCTTTGTGCCAAAGCTCGTTGTCCCGACATCGACGAAATCACCCTCCCTCTGGTCGTTGACGATGACCTCGCCAACCTTGAGCGCGGAACTGAGCTCGTCAATTTTACCGACGGGATTGTCTCCAGTTGCCACAATCACGTCAATATCGCCCGCAGACGCCCCTGCAGCGCAGAGCTCATTTAACAGGGGCAGGAGTGCGCTAGCCATGGGGAAGCGCCCACGAAGTCCATCAACAGCGATTGCCACCCTAGAGCCTGACTTTACGAGATCCCCCAAGGCCTGGGAGCCGAGGGGCGTAGATAGGGCAGCCCTTACGACTTCCGAAGCGTCCTTCTGTTCAGCTCTACCGGGATCGGCCAACCAAGCCAGGTTCTCCTCGGAAACCCTAACAGAGACCTCGACGTCGCCGTATGGAATCCAGAGCTCGACCAATCCGCCTTCATCGTTCTTAACGTCCTGGGGCACCTATTTATGCCTCGGGATTCCCAATTGAAGGGGGTGAGGAGACGCGGCGCCATTGTACGTCCGCCATCTCCACGTTAGAGGTAAGCCGAATGACACGATGTAGGGCACCTGACGGACAGAAACACCTTTAAAATGAAATCGGCATGTCGCAAAGTGAAAAGGATTGTCCTTGGCAAAGTTTTACGAGACGAAGATCTCGAAGGGCCAGGCAGCCTTAGTCTGGTTCAACGAGTTCTCGGGAGTGGCCATACTCTCACCGCTGAGGTCTATCGTAGTTGATCCGACGCAGATCGACGGAGAAACATTCCAAAGGGTCGACTACTTACTGATCACGCACGAGCTCACGGATCACCTCGATGAGATATTGGTTTCCCGCATAAATCAGATGACGGGCTGCTTTGTCATCTCCGGCAGGGCTTCATCCGAGAGCCTCAGGAATTTCATTCCCAAGAAGAAGATGAAGATACTTCAGGCCGATACTGAGCTAACGCTTGACGATCTCTCTGTAGAGGCTCTTCCATGCAACCACCCAAGTGCGTCAAGTCCTGTGACGTATATGATCACGCTCGAGAATGGAGTGAAGATCTTCCACACAAGCGACAGCCTTCCATTTCCAGCCATGGAGCGAATAGGCATGAACGAACAACCAGACATCGTGTTCTGCGCCGTCTCCGGCGTTGCAGGGGTTACGCCCAAGACAGGGGCCGAAATAGCGAAGCTCGTGAAGGCAAGGGTGGCCATACCCTACCATGGATCCGACTTCCTGGAGTTCGAGGACATCCTCAAGCGGGAGGCCCCTGACCAGAAGATCGTGGAACTTAAGCCAATGGAGGCATACGTGTACGGGTGATGAGAGCCATGGCGAATCATTTGGCAATTGAAGGCCTTGCAAAGATGGTCATTAAGACGGGGGCATTGAAATTCGGCGTATATGAGCTGTCGAGCGGGGCCATAAGCCCATATTATCTGGACCTTCGGCTTATCCCTGGCGAGCCACTTGCCTTCATCTCGGTCGTGAACATGCTTGAGGAGATCATGACTAAGATAGGTAGGGGGGAATTCGAAAGGATAGGCGGAGTACCGACTGCGGGCGTACCATATGCTGCGGTCATCTCGTATAAGATGAGAAAGCCCTTCATCTATGTAAGGAAGGAAGCCAAACCACATGGGGCACAGAAGATGGTCGAGGGCCTGCTCCTTCCTGGCGATAGGGTTGTGCTAGTGGACGATCTCGTGACAACTGGGCAAAGCCTCATCGATGCTGCGAAGGCCATAAGGCTCGAAGGTGGACTCGTTGAGCATGCCGTGGTCCTGATCGATAGGCTTGAGGAGGGAGCCAAACGCCTTGAGGAGAATGGGGTTCGGCTGCATTCCTTGGCAACGATCCGAGACATCGTCGTCAAACTGCGTGAACTTGACGCGATAGAGGAAGATGAGTACGAGTCGATACTCGAGAGGATATCCGAGGTACACTGACGCACAATCGATCGATCATCACCCATGTGGACGTGCATCTAACTATTACGAATCGATCAATCACGCTGTGTCTCAGCTAGATCCGCGATCTCGTCCAGAACATAGTCCACAAAGTCGGGGGTTTCCAACTTGCTGAAGACCGTGACGACAGCATCCCTCGTAAGGCCCACTACTATGCCCCTCTTTCTGGAGGTTACGACTACATACCATAGATTTCCATGGGATAGGTATTCGGAATAGAGGGAAGTGTTCGAGAGCGATGGACCATAGAGCGAGAGCTTGTTGATGTTTGGCAGGTCGACATCGTCGAAGAAGATGACCTTAGTGCCCTCTGAATTCTGCTCATGGTATCTCTTGATGCGTTCGGGCGAAATCCTGGCCTCAACTACGCCCCCAATGGCCACAAAGACGATCTCGCTCAGGAGGTTCGCGGCCCAGTTGGCGGTAGCCTTCTTCTCGACCACCAGGAGGAGCACCTCCTTCCCCCTATCGAAGAAGACGAAGTAGATCTCCACGGTCTTGACGACCGTGACGGCCTCCCCCCTTCTCCTGATAACGAATGGCACGTCTCTTAGTAGCATCCCCTCAAGCCGATCCCCCTCTATCTTGAGATCTCTGATCTCCGTGACGAGGATCTCGCTCCCGTTTCCTTCCAGAGGGGTCTCCCTCCTGTAGTCCTTTAGCCTCCCCACCAGATCCGCCAGGGGTATGTGTTCCCTCATCTTGAAGACCTTTCCCGCGATGACCAAGGCTAGCCCAAGCTATGCAGTCCTGCGAGGACTATTTAGATTTCTTCAGTGGGTCGGTTGAATCAAGTCCAACCATGAGGCTTTCATGAGACCGGCTCGAAGATGAGGCCGAATTTCCTTGCATAGCCATAAGCCCTTTCGATCTCCTCGTCCCTCAGCCTTCGAGCGATATCGGGGTACCTATCGGGGTAACGGGCCACCAAGTTCTCAGGCCTGTACTGCTGCATCACGTTCACAAGGGCATGATCCCCGATGTTCTTGGAAATCCATTCGAGGACGGGCTTGGTGCAGCATTCAAGGTGGTTGGGCAGTACGAGGTGCCTCACGATTATGTCGCCGTTGCTGCTCGCTATCAAATGGTTTCTCGTAACGATCGAGAAATAGCCCTTTGCGTTGGAGATCCTTTTCGCGCAATCATCATTGCCGTATTTGAAGTCAGGAAGCCAAATGTCCACTATGTCCGAGAGGATCCCCATCAGCTCAAGGCTGCAATACATGTTGCTGTTCCAAAGAAACGGAACGTTTGAGTCCAGGTACCTCAGGGCTTCGACTATCACGGCGGCGTGCATCGTTGGTTCACCTCCGACCACGTTGATATTCGACGCCCCCTGCGCCCTCAGGGATCGCATGATGTTCGATAACGCGTGAGCATCGACGACGTTGCCGTTCTCCGGGGATGTTGAGATGTCGTAGTTCTGACAAGCGGCGCATGAGAACGTACATGAGGTAAAGAAGATTGTACCGCTCCCCCCATCCCCAACGAGCGGCGGTTCTTCACCGAAGTGGTGGAACCAAGTCGATACCCTTGCCTTATCATCGAGTCTGCAGAACCCCCTCCCCCCACCAGTTCTATCGCCGCCGCACCCCCTCTCGCAGAGATGGCAATGTTTCAATATCCTCCTTGCGATCTCGGCCTTCAGGTCAAGGAAACTCTTCTCGGGTGTTTGCAGCTTCTCGAGCCGAATCTCCCCCTTTACCACGCTTGCATACAATTCCCTGAATTTTCTTACCAACCTCTCGTGCTCCTTCCAGAGCTCTCCTTCCCCATCCCCAGGGCCATAGTACGCTGGCACCTTCTTGCACATCATGAACTTGGCTGGTTTAGCGTTGGTCATGACGTTGTAATACCAATCCAACCTGCGCCTTACTTGCTTATTGCGCCAAACTGCCATCGCAGTAGGCCTAAGGACCCACATTGCCGCCTACGATTTTGTATTTTCGTAATTCCTACTAAAAAGGGTTTCGAGTTAGGGGCGCATATGATACGGATCGCGTATGGTGACGCCATGAGTGGGCATGTTGCGGGATGCATTGGGGAGGATCTATCTCCATCGCGATCCGATATGGTTAATGCCAACCGGTGCAGTAGTTACGTAGGCGGATAAGGGACATGCAGACCCAACATCACGAAGCCATGCTCTACACCCAGGCGGGTGAGAAGAAGGTGAAGTGCAACCTCTGCGCCAGGGGATGCACAATATTGGAGGACAAGGTGGGTTTCTGTAGGGTCAGGAAGAATGTTGGCGGCAAACTATACGCGCTCAACTACGCGAAAGCCATAGCTGCCAATCCCGATCCCATTGAGAAGAAGCCACTATACCACTTCTTGCCAAGGAGTACGACGTTCTCGGTTGCCACCATCGGATGCAATCTGGCCTGCAGTTACTGTCAGAATTGGTCGATCAGCCAGGAGAGGGAGATGGTGGGAACGGTATTGCCTCCTGAGAAAGTCGTACAAGAGGCCCTGGCGGACGGTTGCGCCGCGATAAGCTACACGTACACAGAGCCCACGATCTTCTTCGAATGGGCATACGATATTTCAAGGCTAGCCCGCGGAAAGGGCTTGAGGAATACATTCGTGACGAATGGCTACATGACCACCGATGCCATAGATGCAATCGCCCCGTATCTGGATGCCGCGACGGTCGATTTCAAGGGCAGCGGCAACCCTGAATTCTACAGGAGGTTTGCGCAGGCCCCAAAGGTCGAGCCGATCTTCGAATCCCTGAAGGCGATGAAGGCAAAGGGGATCCATATCGAGGTTACCGATCTGATCGTGCCGAAGTACGGCGATTCCGCGGAAGACGCGAAGATGCTAGCGGAGTGGATTGAAAACAACCTGGGACCGGAAATCCCCTTCCATGTGCTGAGGTTCCACCCCGACTATAAGCTGTTGGACTTGCCCTCTACTCCCATGACCTCAATAGAAAGGGCCGTGAATGTCGCGAAGGACGTGGGCCTGAGATATGTCTATGGAGGCAACGTGCCAGGCCATTCGACTGAGAATACCTATTGCCCGAGCTGTGGCGACTTGCTGATAGAGAGGTGGGGATTCTCGGTGATTCAATGGAACTTGACGAACGAAGTAAAATGCCCGAAATGTGGCACGGCCATTCCGATTGTCGTCAAATAGCGGATGACCGTATGGCATCAGTCATTCCTCTTACAATGCTTGATTCGGGTACGATTCGAGCTCGGCCTTTATAGGATTCTTAGGGGTAGTGAATACAGAACCCATCGATAACCCTATTTGGCGCCCTGTCAGGGTCATGTCGGAGGATGCGGATGAAACCGAAGATACTCGTCGTGCTCCGCCACACGCTCTGCGAAGAGGCCGTGCGAATCCTGGAGGGCGTTGGAGATGTCTCAGTTGCACCGAGGTTCATCGGAGAGCGTGAACTCACCGAGCTCGCAAGGGACTGCCACGGCGTTGTCTTGGGCGGTAATAAGTTCGGCAGAGAGGCCATTATGATGGCCAAGGATCTCAAGGTCATCTCGAGACATGGCGTTGGCGTAGATAATGTGGACATCGTGGCCGCCACCGAGAGGGGCATCCTGGTGACATACACGCCCGGGGCTAACGCCGATTCCGTGGCAGAACATACGTTCGCCCTCCTCCTTGGTTTGGTCAGGAAGATATCGCTTGCCGATAGATCCATCAGAGAGGGTGAATGGGGTAGCTCGGAGTTCATGGGTTTTGAGCTCGTTGGCAAGACGCTGGGGATCATAGGGCTGGGTGCCATAGGCTCGAGGATTGCCAAGAGGGCGATGGCCTTCGAGATGGACGTCATGGCCTATGATCCATACGTTACTCAGGAGAGGGCATCAGCACTCGGCGTAAAGCTCGTAGATCTGGAGACATTGCTTCGAAGTTCAGACGCAGTTAGCCTGCATGCATCCCTCACGAATGAGACAAGGCACATTCTAACCGCGAGGGAGCTGGGTATGATGAGGCGAACGGCCGTCTTGATAAATGCCGCAAGGGGTCAACTCGTTGATGAAGAAGCCCTGATCCAAGCCTTGAAGGGTGGTACGGTATCGGGGGCCGGACTCGACGCCTTCCAAAGTGAGCCAATGCCCGAAGGTCATCCGTTTATGAAAATGCGCAACGTGCTGCTGACTCCTCATATAGCGTCCTTCACAAAAGAAGCCCTGGCACGAGGCGATAAGATCTTGGCAATGGACTTGGCAGCCATCTTCATGGGGAGGAAGCCCATCTACTTGGCTAATCCACAAGCCCTCGCGAAAAGCGCCCTATCCTAAATGGCAGTTCAGGGCACTCGATCACTTCGCTGCGTACTTTACCAAGGCCACGGCAACGGCTGCCCTGCAGTTCCGATCATGACTTATGGACACGTCTATCCCCTCAACCCCATTTCTCAAGGCCAATTCGGCCGTCGGTCCCCAAAGCATGGCCTTCGGCCTCCCCCCCTCCGTCAGCACCTCTATCTCCCTCCATCTCGGATTGAGGTTGAACATGCTCTGTAGAGCCTTATACACGGATTCTTTAGCTGCGAACCTTCCCGCGAGACACGCATGCGGTCTATCCGATGATAGGCATTCGCGTATCTCCCTCGTCGTAAAGGCCCTTTGCAGGAAGCGATCCCCAGTCCTCTCGACGGCCCTGCTAACCCTGTCTATGGACAAAATGTCAACGCCAAGCCGAAATGCCATCTCTCTGATCCTAATGTCCTTTTTCAGTTAGCCTTTTCCTCATGTAATCTATAACTTGGCCCACCGTCTGGTTCTTCTCAGCGTCCTCATCGGGTATCTCGACGTTAAATTCCTCTTCGATTGCCGCTATGAGCTCGACCGTGTCTATCGACTCGGCCATAAGGTCCTTCATGAAGGACGTTTCGGGCTTCAGTGACTCCGCTTTAACTCCGAACTGCTCAGCGATAATGTTCTTTACCCTCGCTTCGACACTGGAATTACTCATGCCTCGGAAATCGATCTCCCTCTACCTCTCTTTATTAGGTTTTCTCTCTCCTCTCTCGTCTCATCGTAAATATTCTGGAGCATCTGCACGTGTGATGGGGCCATGTCGACGTCCCTTCGAAGCATCACCCTCCTCTCTGCATCAACGGTCCTCCTGAATCCGGATCCCCTGCTGATTCTGCCCCTCGCGAACCACGTGAAGCTCGGAATATATTTTGGTAGGACTTCGCCACCGAGTAGATTGCAACCAACTCCTACCATGGTGCCCGTATTGAGCAGGCACCCTATGCCGAGCTTCGTGTGGTCTCCAATGAAGGATCCGACCTTCGTATCGCCGGTGTCGTATAGATTGCCGTTGATATAGACGTCAACGGTGCTGTAGTCGTTCTTGAGGTCGCTGTTCGTGGTCAGGGCGCCGATGTTGACCCATTCGCCAACATATGCATGGCCCAGGAAGCCAGTATGGTACTTGTTGCTGTATCCGTGCACGATGCTCGCCTCAATCTCGCCACCGATCCTGCACATGGGTCCTATGGAAACCTCTTCCCGGACGTTCCCCCTGACGATCATCGACCCACTTCCTATGCTGCACGGCCCCTCGATCCTGCTGAACGGCAGAACCTTCGTCTTTTCGTCGATCATTATCGGCCCAGAATGCGTGTCCAGAACTACGAAGGGATGGACCTCGGCAGTCTCAGCCACGTGCACTTTCTCCGCGTCACCGTAGATCTCGGCCTTGGGACTCATCTTTCCGAAGACCCCCCTCCTACCGATGGATTCGAAGTCGTCGACGATCGCCTTTGGGTTGTTCCTCACTAGATCCCAAGGATGTCCGATGAGGTCGACGCTTGTGCTGAGCTGACTCAGCTGGGCCTTCAATCTGCCGAGGAGCTCATCTATGCTGCTGCCGATGAGCTTGCTAACGGTTTCGCGCTTGGCGTAGATGTAGGCTATCTCATCGCCCTTAAGGGCGGCAACCTCGTCCCCAGGTGGCATGATTGTCCCCTTCAAGGCGAGAACCCTTCCATTCACGAAGAGGACGTCATCCCCACTGAGGGCATCTAATTCGTTGACCGTGCCGTCGAGCCTATCCTTGAATACAGGCTCAAGATGGCCTCTCATGAAGAACGTCGTCCCAACCCCTGGTAAGTTCCTCACGATCTTCTCATAGAGCCTCGTTCTTCCGCATCTGAGGTCAAAGACAGGACGAGTGTATGTCAATGGATATAGATCGCTGAACCTTCCGTCTTCAAATATGCAGAGCTTCAAGCCATCTTGCCACCCAAGCCCAAGACACCGTTAACACCTAGATAAAACTTGCAATCACTCTCAATTGGATGAGAAGGTGATCCGATCCAGGGATGTCCTTTACCTGAATTCCTCAGGCCTTATCATCGACAAGCCTCAAAGTCTCCATCGCTATCACGAGTTCCTCATTCGTCGGTATGACCAGGACTTTAACGGGGGAATCGCTTGAGCTGATCACTTTGGCATCCCTCGATGCGATCGCATTCAGCTCTCCATTGAGCTTTACGCCTAGGAATTCTAGATCTGCGCAAATCATGGATCTGATTGTGGGGTCGTTTTCACCTATGCCCCCAGTGAACACGATGGCGTCAAGTCCTCCCATCGCTGCCGCATAAGCGCCGACGTATTTCTTCGCCCTGTAGGCGAATATCTCGAGGGCTAGCCTGGCTCTCACGTTTCCGCCATCGGCCTCCCTCTGGATATCCCTCACATCGTTGCTCACGCCAGATATACCTGAGAGGCCGCTGCTCCTGTTGAGGAGGTTCTCGATCTCCTTGGCTGTGAGCTTCTCCTTGTCGATCATATAGAAGATGATTGAGGGGTCTATGTCCCCGCTCCTGGTTCCCATGACAAGGCCTTCGAGCGGGGTGAAGCCCATGCTCGTATCCACCGATTTCCCATTCCGCACTGCTGCAACACTGCAGCCATTTCCGAGGTGGCATGTCACGATCTTCAGTGCCTCTAGTGGTCTTCCGATCGTGTCCGCCGCTTCCCTTGCCACATATCCGTGGCTGGTTCCATGAAAACCATACCTCCGTATCCGATGTTTCTTATAGAGCTCGTAGGGTATCGGGTAGATGTACGCCTTCTCGGGCATCGTCTGATGGAAGGCCGTGTCGAAAACGGCCACTTGCGGGATTCCCGGCAAAAGGCTTTGGGCAGCCTCTATTCCGGCAATGTTGGGCGGATTATGGAGGGGCGCAAGTTCAGCCCAATCTTTAATGGCCTCCAACACGCGCTCGTCGATGGAAGTCGATTCGAAGAACGTATCGCCACCGTGCACAACCCTGTGCCCTACGGCGATGATCTCCATGAGGGATTCCACTGCCTTAACCTCCCCTCCGTGAAGGATGCCCAGAACCTGCTCAAGTCCCTGTCTGTGGTCCCGAGCCTCGATCTCAAGTGCAACTGAGTTGGATCCAACCCTGTGCTTTAGCGTTGCAGACTTGCTGCCGATCCTCTCAAGCAGTCCGCCCGCGATCTCCTCGATCGATTCGGCCTCGAAGACGCTGTACTTTATGGAGGAGCTCCCGCAATTAACTACGAGGACCTTTCCCTTTCTCATCTCAAAAAACCTTACACATAGATTGGCGTTGCATTGGATTGCTCGAATGCCTCACCATATTCACCCTCCGCTAGGAATCCTCGAACTCTGGCTAAGGCCTTCAGGTAGTCGAGTATGCCGGGGAAAACTTCAACCTGTGATTTATACAGCTGCATGGCGTCAACCTTCCTCTTGTATGTCCTAGTTATGTCGACTATTAGATCTGAGCTGGTGAAGAGGTCGAACACCTCATAGAAATATACGACGCCGACCCTCCATGGCTCACCGATATCCGAATAGGCCCTTGTAGCCGTATGCCAGCATGCCTCAGTGGAGCATTCTGATATGGCCCTGTGCAGGTGGTGCTTGTTCAAGGGAGAATGAGTGAATACCATGTCCGGTTTGAAACTCCTGATCTCCTTGAGCATGAGCCTTGTCGCCTCCCTGCGATCGAGTATCTCCCTCATCCCCAGTATCTTGTGCTCGAATCCAAGAAGTTTAGCTACCTCTTCGGTCTCATGGGCCCTTTCCTCCTTGAGCAGCTCGGGGGCAGTGTCCTTGTCGGCTAGACCTCCACCCCCCTTAGAGAATATCACGACCTTAGCACTAGAGCCTTCCTCATGAAGCCTCGAAACGGTCCCGCCTACGCCTATTATCTCGTCATCGGGGTGGGCTGCGAAGACGAGCACCTTCTTGGGAGTAGCGAGCATCTGCGAAAACCTCGACTATCTCTCGTATATCGTCTCGGGAGTGGGAAAGAGGTACCACTTGTCCGTAAGCTTAAGCTTCTCCGACATACTCATCGAACCTTGGCTCTCGCATGGAATTCTTATCTGCCTTGCTCCTTGCCTGTAGATTGGGCCAGAACAGAAACAATGGCCATTATCCCCGTTATCTCCTCCACCTTTGCCCCCCTGGAGAGATCGCTAAGCGGTTTGGCAAAACCCTGAAGTATTGGCCCGTATGCCCTGGCCCCTCCTACGTGCTGAGTGAGCTTGTACGATATGTTGCCCGAATTTAGGTCCGGGAATATCAAGACATTGGCCTTGCCCGCAACGGCACCCGGATCCTTCATCTTCTTCCGCGCAACCTCTATTTTCAGTGCTGCATCGGCTTGGAGCTCTCCGTCGATCAGTAGCGATGGTTCTTTGGCCTTAGCGATATCCGTGGCCTTCACGACCTTATCGATCGCAGGATGGCTGGCGCTTCCTTTAGTCGAGAATGAGAGCATAGCGACTCTTGGCTCCCATCCCAGTAGGGCTCTTGCGCTCCTAGCAGACGAGATGGCGATGTCGGCAAGTTGCTCAGGAGTTGGGTCGGGATTCACGGCGGCATCAGCGTAAAATAGAATGCCGTCCTCCCCCACATCCTTATTCCCCGTATCCATTATGAAGAAGCTAGAGGGTGTCGTGATGTCCTTTTGGAAGCCTATGATGAGGTGCCCTGCCTTTATCACGCTGGCCGTTAGGGTTGCCGCCCCTACGACCATTCCATCTGCGTCCCCAACCCTGACCATCATGGCACCGTAATACAGGCTTTTGGAGAGGATCCTCGTGGCCAAACCCTCCGCAACCCCTTTCTCGCTCCTGAGCTCGCAGTATGTCTTCACATACTCACCGAGGGCGTCCGATACTGTGGGATTGAGGATCTCAATCCCCTTGAGGGCAATCCCTAGGCTGCCAGATGTCTTCTCTATATCTTCAGGATCGCCGAGGAGAATCGGAATTGCCACGCCTTCGGCCGAAGCTTGCGAAGCAGCCTTGAGAACCCTCTCCTCGCCGCTCTCAGGGAGGACTATCCTCTTGGGATGGCGACGAGCGGAATCCTTGATCATATCGATAATCGGCAATGCATCGATCACAACGTGAATTTGGAGTGGAAGTTTATATGAATTTTTCCACTAACTAATTCCACCTCAGCGATCACATGCATGTCTAGGACAATGTGAGTGGGGATGCCAGCGGGAGTATCGATGGCAAGTTTATAAGCAAATGTAATGTGGTCCGAGAAGGTGGAGAGATGGCCAATGAGGGTGATGATCGTTAAAGATTACGACGAGATGAGCAGAGAAGCTGCCAAGATCATGGCGAAACAGATGAAGACGAAGCCGAATTCGGTCCTTGGGCTGGCCACCGGCGGAACCCCCGTCGGCACTTATAGGGAATTGATACGCATGGATCTCGACTTTTCAGGACTTACGACTTTCAATTTGGATGAGTATTATGGATTGGGTCCTGATCATCGTCAGAGCTACCATCACTTCATGTTCGACAACCTGTTCAACCACGTCAACATGAATCCTGAAAGGGTTCACATCCCCGATGGTCGTGCAAAGGACGTCAAGGCCTTCTGCGAGAAATATGAGGATGAGATCAAGAGGGCAGGAGGCATAGACCTTCAGCTTTTGGGGATAGGGAGGGACGGCCACATAGCCTTTAACGAACCAGGTTCATCCCTGACCGCCAGAACTCAGCTTGTGGCCCTGGCCGAAGAGACCATTGAGGACAACGCTCGCTTCTTCGACAGAAAGGACGACGTCCCCAGTTTCGCCATTAGCATGGGATGCGGAACCATAATGGAGGCGAGGAAGCTCCTCCTTCTAGCCAACGGCGAGGGGAAGGCCGACGCCGTAGCCGCATTGATAGAAGGGCCCATAACTTCCCAGATAACCGCCTCGGTCCTTCAGATGCATCCCGATGCAACGGTCATCATCGATGAAGCGGCGGCCTCAAAGCTCAAAAGGAGAGGGTATTATAAACACACGGACAGGCTTTTCAGAGATCTCGAGGAAAAGGGGGGAAGGTAGAGTAGGTTCCCTCCCATGAGATGGAGATCCAACGACATTTAAGTGAATGAACCCCCGCAGCCTTACAACAGTTAGGTTTTTCTCAGCTGGTATGTGAGATACGCACGATCGCCTTGAGGGCGTTCTCCGACCTCCACATCCATTCTCGTTACAGCCGCGCCACGAGCGAGATGATGACCCTCCAGCAGATATCCCACTATGCTGCTCTGAAGGGGCTGAACATCGTTGGAACCGGTGACTCAACTCATCCCCTGTGGATCGCGGAGATTAAGGAGAAGCTTGTGGAGGAGGAGAGCGGATTTCTGAGGCTCAAGGATTCGCGTCTCGATCAGTTCTATGTGCTGAGTGGCGAGGTCAGCACGATATACTCGGAGAGGGGATGCTCTAAGAGAATTCACCACGTGCTGCTCTTTCCCAGCATCGAATGTGCGGAGCAGGTAAATGACCTACTCTACCACTTCGGGAATCTCGAATCCGATGGAAGGCCAATTCTGAAATGCTCTTCACCTGAACTCGTCGAATTCGTAACGGAGGTTTCGGATTGGATAGAAATTTTCCCCGCACATGCTTGGACCCCTCACTTCAGTATCTTTGGCATTCACGGCTTCAATAGCGTAAGGGAGTGCTATGGAGATCGCGCGCACAAGATCCATGCCTTGGAGACGGGCTTATCCTCAGATCCGCCCATGAACTGGAGGCTTTCGTCGCTCGACAATTACGTTTTGGTCTCCAACTCCGATTCCCATTCCCCCTGGCCTTGGAGGCTCGGACGAGAGTCCAACCTCTTCGACCTCAAGGAGATGAGCTACAAGGAGATGATATCGGCCCTGCGGAGGGAGGGTCAGAGCAAGCTGCTCATGACGATCGAGACTCACCCGCAATATGGCAAGTATCACTACCGTATGATTTATGATACGGAAAGATTTATTTAAGCCTACGGTAAACCCCCTTACCGATGGGAATACGGAGCAGAAAGGGGACGGCCCAACCAAGGCCGCATCCTAAGCTGGTGGATGGGAGGCTCGGGGAGACCAGGCGGATCCTAGACCGGATCATGGGCGATGGAGACGTGAGGAGGTGGTACGAGCTTCAAAGCCTTAACAGCGAGAGCACCGGACGCAAGTACGCCTACTACCTCGGGGTGTTCTGCGAGCAGTGCAAACTGACCCCGAGGTCCGCCGCGGACCTGGCCAAGAAAGACCTCGAGGAGTTCAACCGCATCTACCAGGACTGGTGCATAGGGGTGATAGGCAAAGTTGCCCCGAAGACAGCCTCGGTATACATAGCAGGCGTGAAGTCATGGCTTGAGCATAAGGGAGTTAATCTGAAGTTAGTTGCCAGCGTTAAGGTCCCTCACCAGAGTTCAACCCCCACTATAGATGATGAGGAGGTCCCCAGCCAGGAGCAGCTCAGACACATCCTCAACTATGCTGATGACAGGCAGAGGAGCATCATCGCCCTAATCGCCTTTTCTGGCATAAGATTCGAAACGATATCCAGGCTAAAGCTCTCAGACCTCATGGAGGCGCAGCTTACGAGTGAAGGGATTCAATTTCCGAAGTATCCTGCGATAATTCACTGTGGCCCGGAATCAACGAAGAGAGACAATCGATACTTCACCCTCCTGATCAGGGAGGGCTGCGATTATCTGAAGGCCTATATCGACAGAAGGACGAGGCAGGGCGAGGGGCTAACTGCAGGCTCCCCAGTCATAAGCTCAGATGACAAGCGCTATAGGGGTAACGCATTAACCTCGCACCAGCTCTCGGAGCTCGTCAGGAAGTGCTTTGACGATGCCGGGTTAAAAGCCCGGCCCTATGTTCTTAGGGGATTCTTCGATACGGCAATGCTATCGACGAAGAACCTCAAGCACACCTGGCAACAATTCTTCATGGGGCACAAAGGCGACATAGAGGCGACCTACACTACGAGGAAGAAGCTCGGCCCCGAGCTGCTGGAGAGGATGAGAGAGGCCTTCGCCCCTTGTGAGGCCTTTCTAACCACGCTCCCTTCTCAAGGGGAAGAAAGCGAACTTGCCACTTTGCGCACAATGGTTGAAAGCGGGGTGCTCGACCTCAAGAAGGAGAGCGTCCGGAACTACCTGGCTCAAAAACTGCAGATCCAGGGGTTGGAGGTAAGGGTTGCAAAGATGAAGGAGGAGGGCTTTGGTGAAGAAGAGGCTTATGGCAGGACGCTGTGCGGCCATCTGGGCATCGACCCGATGAAGCTGCAGCTGTTCAAACGCAAGGAGAATGGCGACCCCAAGATCGTTGACGAGCGGGAGTTGCAGGGCTACCTGGTTCAAGGTTGGGACGTTCAAACTGTGTTACCGAGCGGCAAGATTCTTGTCCGCAAGTAAATTCTTGAAGCAGGTGAACAAGACGCGATTGGCGTCAAAGGGGAGCAGTCGGAAAAAGCCAGCATGGACGATGCCTCCAGGCTCATCTTAAGTAGAACAAGACGATGCCCGTGCTCACGCCCGCTGTTGTGAAGACATCCCACTTGAATGGCGCGCCAACCCTATATCCTGTTATGCCGCACCAGATACGAGCCGCAACCAGCCGGAATGTCACATAAGGAATTTCGACAATGCACTTCTCGAAAAGGCCTTCGTCATAGAGACCAATCTCAAGAGGAGGCACCTCAACGATTTCCAGAAGGTGGAACTCTCGATTCCATTGCTCGAAATAGAGGCCAAGCTGGCAGGCATGAGGGAAAAGGGAGGGACCCTACTGCCAAATGGTAGTAAGGTTGAGGAGCTCGTCAAACGTCCAGATGAAATAATGGGACGTTTGAGTACGGCCCATTCACTGGCTGGAATTGCGTTCCCAGAATCTGGTGAACACGTGGTCTGTGGGCTCGTCGTAGGGCGAGGTCAGCTCGTTTATGTAGCCGAGGTCGTCTCCAGAGCTCGGCCTTATGGGGTCCACGTGGGAGCACGCCTTAAGGGTCCCTGAGGAGTCTAATCAGCTCATCTTTCCCCACGTTTGCTACTGTAATGAGATGCAAGAGAAGACCTTTTTTTAATTCTTGATGCAAGGGTACTGAGAGAGGAGGGAAACCCGTCTTCCTAAGGACGACATGACTTCCTACCTGTCTAGCCGGTCTGAAGGTAATTTTATGAAGTGCCTTAATCAAATCTGTGCCCGATATTACTGGCAGGACAGCCAATTGAGAAGCATCTCAAGGGCTATGGGTTTTCCCGTAGCTCTTCCTCAATGGCCTTGATCGCTTCTTCTAAGTCACGAATTGCCTCTTCCTCAGTCTCTCCTTGACCGACTGCACCGGGATATTTGGGATCAGTGGCAATAAAGCCTCCTTCCTCTGCAACTTCAAGAATAAACGTGGGTAATGTTGGATAGAATGATAGGGCATTATTTTCAGGTCGTGTCACCGTGTCAAATCTCATGAAATTTAGGGTTGTGTGCGTACTTAGATGAACTCCATTGGGGCTTCCTACCCTGGTAATCGTTACTTCACTCAATTTGATGATCTCCTATTTTTTCTTCTTGAGTTCCAATTCTCCATTGGGCTTAGTTATGAGATGATATTCCTGCCACATGGTATATTGTCCCTCCCATCTATCTCTAGGTATAAAAACATGTAACGCATGCTTATAGAAGATGGGTTTAGGTTGTGGCGGGTACTGCCTCTCCACCTCAGGAGGTGGCATAGGTACGGGTACTCTGAACCCAAGGCTAACTTGTGTGTATTCGCCTCCCATCATATCAAAATCGGCTTTAATTTCCAACACCAAAATATCCTGTGAAAATGGAGTAGATGCCATATCCTAAGACCACCTTAGAAAGGAGAGCAATACCATCATATAATAGATTTATTGTTTATTTAATAAATATTTCTGCCTAAAAATAGTCTTAAAGCGGAACCTCAGCCGCATCCTACCGGCGGATCCCCCTGGTCTCTCCGTGCGCGTGGGCGGGACCTGCGCGGCTTCGGCGCGGGGCGCTTCTTCCTCCTCGGCTTCGGTTGGGGGCCCTTGGTCCCGTTATCGTGCAGCACCCCTCCGACCTCCTCTAATAGATCCTCGCCGAACTCACGAGCCTCGATCAACTCCCTGATCTTCGCCATCTTATCCTCCCCGGTGCCGAGCAACTTCAGCATATCCAGGAACTCTGGTACTAGAACATCAACATCCAACAGTAGCGGTCAGCTTTATGGGGGCCCTGGCGTTCGAGGAGGAGGTCGACCAGAGGAGAAGGCACGCAAGCAGCAGGTCCTGGTGGTGGTCCTTTGATCGATCAGGAGGCTCCCCCCGCCATCGAAGTGAAGCTAATGAGGATAGGAAAGTGGCGTTACCTCTCCACCTTCGGGGCCAAGAAGTAGTCGACCTGTCCCTTGGAATCCATCCGAGAACTGACGCGGAGGGGCATGTCTTCACCGTACGCGACAATTATCTTCTCCGAGAAATCCAGGGCCGGGATGATCTTCAGGAGCCTGGTCAGGTCGTACGAGACCGTGGAACCCGGGACAAGGGCGTAGTCCGCCAGCGTGCCGTCCTCCGGAAGCAGATCAACCACGAAGGAGGATATCTCCCCCTTGACCGACAGCACGACCTTGTTCTCGTAAGTTTCAAACTTCACCGAATCCGAGACGTGTCTGCCGTTCTGGACCAGGTGGCCCATTATCGCCGTTGGAACCGTAAACGTGTTCTTCGGGTTGACCTTGGGGAGGGGCAGGTCCTTTGCTTCGAGGCCGAAGATCGGAACCCCAAGGGACCTCGTAAAGGCTCCCGTCACGTGAAACCTCAGCTGGTTCTCGACGGGCTCTATCCTCACCCTCTCGTTTGGCACCGTGCTTCTGAGCAACTTCAGGACATCCGATATGCGGAAGGCCACGCGTTCCTCCCCTTGGACCTCGTACGTCTCGAACGATGCCTTTGGCAGGGAGAGATCGACCATCAAGACCTCGGCCAAGTCCAGGGCCCTGACGCTCAGTCCCTCAGGATCCACCCTCATCGTAACCTCGTCAACGACGGTTGATACCGCTGCCAGAATGCTCCTAAGGAGCTTGGCGTCTACAAAGACAAGCTTCACGACCTATCACTCCTAGGCCTTCAACCAGCGGAAACAAGAATATATAGCTACCCTGTGTGATGAGACCTTCAATACCTTTTTTGGCAGCGACCTCTCAATTGCCTTCCATTGTAATGCTGAATAGTCTTTCGACGTAGTCGGGGTTAGGAACGCCTTCTTGAATTTCTTGGAATAAGAGGTGCCTTCTTTCATATTCCTCTATTGTTGGTAATTTGTATGGTAATGCATACAGTTTCTGAACATTGTTGTAGGGTGTGACTGATACAATGAATGCGTCTAATTTAATACTAGGGTCGTTGATTTTTGGTTGGATCACGTTCTTTAGGTGGTTGTAGAGATTTAGTTTTTCATCATCGAGGCTGAGGTACGCTAGGCCTTTGGGGTCTATGAATACGATAACTTGTTTTTTGTCCTTCTTTATCCAGAGAATGAAGTCTGGGTAGAAGGAGTGGTGCTCGTAGAAGCCGATGCCTTTTCCTCGAGTTTGGTTTCTGAGCAGGTAGACGCCGTCCGGAATAGTCCTGCTCGTCAGGTATTTGTTGAGGTCCTCGACGAATCGTGCCTCTCCCTCGTTAAGTCCTGTGGGGATTGTAACGATGCGGTCATTCTCCTGTTTTATGAGTAGAGGCTGGTAAAGGTGGCCTTTGTATATGGCGTTCCTAAATATGATTGGTGAGATGAAAGACCTCATATGCTCTGGAGGCCTGTTCTCTCTTCTGTCATAGATGGTTTTTTCTTCGATTATCTTCTTGATGTAGTCGATATATTGCTTGTTATCCTCAGTTATCTTCACTGTGTAGGCTTCGATGATGTTTTCGTCCTCTTTCTTCAGAGGCCTGAGTTCGATGTGGTCTTTTTCGTAGGCAGTTCTCTTGGTCGAGTGGAACCTGTCGAGATACTTCCTGAGTATCTGTGTGACGACTTCCTCGACGGTTCTCATTGATTGGAAGTCTCTGGGGACTATCAGATCCTCAGCGCAATAGAGAATGTAACGGTTCTCGTACATGATCTTCTTAAGGACTTCCTTGTCGATGAAGACGTTGTAGAACTCCCGCTGGGTCTTGTATTCGAGGATGTTGTGGTGGATCATGTCCCAGTCTAGGATGTCGAGGTTCTCCCTGCTGACGGATCTGGTGGGTATCGAGATGGTCGCAGCGATTTGCTGCCCTCGGCTGTCAATTACTTCGGCGCGTGGGAGGAGGTTGAGGCTAACCTTGACTTTGTCATCTACCTCGAGCTTGAGAAGCGTGTCTGCGAAGTCACAACCTTCCTTTAGCACAAGGGTCTGGAGGTCGTCGGGGAATGGGTCGATGGTTTTTGTGGGAAGCGGGAGAACATAGGTAGGCACGTCTTCTTGTTCTATTGCTTGTTTGAATGTTTCCATGTAGTTGGCTTGTACGCCGTAGATGTGGAGTGTCTCCAAGGCGTCGATATGGGGCGGGTGAGGTGGCTCAATGAATCTGCTACGCTTTAGGGAGGAGCCTCTGCCTTTTAGCCTGACTCCCCTGCCGAAGAGCTGGATGATCTGGGGTCCTTCGCTTTTGCCGACGTTGAGAAGGCACATGTTGGAGACGCGCCACGAGTTCCAGCCTTCGATGAACTTCTTGGCGCCGATAAGGATGTTTATGGAAGAGTCTGGTTTGCCTATCTCCTTGAATTGGGATGAACTTAACTCGTCGTTGCGCCTAGGAAGGTTTGGCAGACGATCCGTGATGAGTTTGAGTAAGCCCGGTTTGTCGCCGACGTTTATGACGGCGAAGAACCTAGGAGAGGCTCCTATCGTTAGGGCGATTTCTCCCTCAGCGTTCTTGAGGTCGATGAGCCGAATGGTTCTTCCCTGTCCGGGAGAAAGGTGGAAGACATCCTTCAGAATGCCCTCATATGCTTCGTCCGGTGTCACTCCAAGCTCGCGGAGGTAGGGGAAGTTCCTCTCAGGGTAGGTTGGTGTGAAGACATCACGACCATCCATGATTATGCCCGACGCTCCTGCCAAGATGTTGCCAATGCGCTTCTTTGCGTCGGCTTCGTTGGTCAGAAACCAGTCCAGGAACTCGACGACTTCGACGATGTCGGATTTCTCTCCCTCGACCCTGCTGCCGACGAAGACCCAAAGAGGTCTCTCGATGTTGTAGTGCTTGACCTCTTGACCAAGCTGTCTATACACAGAGAGCTGTTCGTAGAAGGTGAGAGCGTCCGCTAGTAGTAGGGTCTTGGTTTGGATTTCAGCGAATTTCTTCGCGTCCAAGTTGAGCAGTCTAAAATCTTTGCCGTAGCCGTCCCCGTTGAAGTACTTGTATGAATAATCGAAGATGATGGATCTCGTGTACTCGTCGTAGGCTTCATCTTTCTCACTGGTTATGACTTGTCCGAAGGTGGCGCTGTACTCGAATGTGAAGCCATCTTTGGCTAGGAGTTCACGGACTCTCTTCCAGACTTGGTCTTCGGACCTTTGGCCTTTGTGGCCTTCATCGACGAAGACCAGGTTCCTTGTTCCGAATCTTGAGATGTCTACGGATTCGACTTTGCCGCGTTTGTCCTCGGGGAGCTTGAGCTTGTGGATGCTGATGACTTTAACTGTGTTCCTGTCTCCTTGGAAGTATCCAACGGTGTCGCCTTGGAAGAGTGTCGCGGGGATGCCGCTTTTTCTAAGTTCGTCGAGATGCTGTTGGGACATTCCGTCGTTGGAGGTGACGAGGATTATGTTGTCGTAGTTGATCTGGTTGACGCCTTTGTTGTAGTTGAGGAACTGCCAGTAGTTTGCATGGGTGATGAGGGTTTTGCCGCTTCCGGTGGCCATCCAGTAGGCGAGCTTCTTCAGGTCTCTTTTGTTGAAGGTTTTGACCGAGTTTTCTACTGCCCAATCGTTTATCTCGTTTAGAAGGACTGGTCGTGGGATATTCTGGAAATACTTATCCAGGTATATCTCTGTATAGAGAAGAGCAAGGTATTGAAAGTACTTGAAGTTAATGGGCTCTCCCCATCCTTTGCTCATTCTCTCAGCGTAGCGCCTTATGTTCTGGTCGTATTGCTGGAGCTTCGCCCCGTCTATGAGTACGCCTTTTCGGGAGATGATGCGGCTGTACATGTAGCTACGGCCGTCGGCATCGTTGCCCTCCGGGACGTCGGCGAAGTCTTTGATGTCTCTTACTTCTCTTATTCCAATCTTAGTGCCCATGAAGCGGGCTAAGAGGAGATGATCCTCAAGCCTGAACTTCTCCTCAGGCGTAGGAATCCTCGGCATACATACGCCTCCTAAATTCGGGCTCTATGGATCTAGCATTCTTGACGCAAGAGTCGCCGTTCACGTAGATGATGTCGGGTGATGAGCCTGTGAGGATCGTCTCCTCGATGAACTTCTTGTCTTCCTCCAAATCTAGGCCAGCCATGTCGCGCCAGATGGCTGCCACTTGTTCCCCGTCGCGTTCCCCGAAAACGACGCGATACACGCGGTCGCCATTCTTAAAAGCTCGTATCCTGCCGACTCTAATGCCGAGAAGGTAGTTGAATGTCTCCACGATATCGACGGGTTCCTCTTTTTCCTCTCCGCCGTTCAGGGTTTTGATCTTATAGTTGAAAGGTGTCTTGAACTGCTCAACGGAGAGGCGGGTGGGGCTATCTCGAGTCTCATAGTCCAGCATGTAGCGAAGGAAGTAGTCTCTGAAGGCGCCGAGTGTCTCCTGAATGGTTTTGTCTGAGGCTCTGAACACAATGTTATTCAATGTGTCCTCATACTGCTCAAGATACATGTACTTGAAGACATGACTTACTCCATCTGTTGAAATGGGCTTTCCATCCTTCCAATTCTGAGAGTAGACCACCTTCTGGATGCGAGGCTTAAGCACCGTGTCGAAGTAGTCAGCCATCTCAACGAGAATGTATCTACGCTGTCCTCCATCTGAGCGATTTAGGTTTATGGCTGCGTGGGCGGTAGTGCCGGAACCAGCGAAGAAATCCAGAATTAATGAGTCTTTCTGAGACCCGATATTAATAAGGTCCTTGATGAGGCTTACAGATTTTGGGTTGTTATAAACCCGACCTCCCATAATGTCTTTTAATTCTTCAGTTCCAGCAGTACTGCTGTATTCTGGTCTATATAAGATCGACTTAGGTTTGTAAGTCTGCAGGTATTCTGACTCGGAAATCTCGCTTAATCTTTGCTTTCGGTAGAGGCTTATTTCCCCATCGGTGCCACGCTTAACAATGACATCATTTAAGTGTTCTAATAGGTATTCTTTGCTCCATCTCCAAGACATCTCTTGTCCGTCAGTTAGAGGCAAAATTTTTGTGAATCCTCGTTTTTCATTAAGGCTGATTTCATTATTTGATCCAATCCATATAGGATAAAACAAATTCGGCCTAAGCTCTCGAGGCGCATTTCTTCCGGTGCTTTTGAGTGGCGCTCCCTCCTTATAGCGGCTAATCGCATCTTCCTTATTATACGCTTCTTCGATCTCTAGTGACCTGAGAGGGAGTTCATTAAGGACGGCTTTCTCTGAATCCTTCGCGTAAACAAGTGTATATTCGTGAGTGCCCGCAAACCCGAATTGATCATTATTACCCTTCAGATTCTGTATCGTTGGAAGGAGACCGACAAAGTGTTGTTTTTTAGTCGTTCCATTGATATCAAGGCCGTATAATGTCTCGGCTAACATACGTAAGCGATGCGCTTCATGATCGTCAATACTGGCAAGGATAACTGCATCATCGGACATCAGTATCCTTGCCAGAAATAAGCGATCGAACATCATACTAAGCCAACTCGAATGTTGATAGTTGTCCTTGTAGAGAAACTCATCACTTCCTGTATTGTAAGGTTGATCAATATAGATGCACTTTATGTGTCCCCGGTATTCTTCTAAAATCAAGTTTAGAGCTTGATAGTTCTCGCTTTTGACCATGACGCCACTAATTATTTCATTAAGATTATCCAATGACCCTATTAATCTATCCTTGAACTCCTGATCAAAGAACTTCGTATCCACAACAAGAGACTTATGAGATTTGAGAAAGTCAACGTCCAATGTCCTCTTTGACGCTGTAGTCTTGAGCGTGCCTCTGCTTGTCTCATCGAGTCTGAATAAATTTTTCCATTCATCGACTTGTCGTTCATTTTCTCCGATTTCTTTATAGAAGTCCTTAGGTACTTGATCAAGAGTCATACAGTAATCTGTTCTGAGAACGAACTTTTTCTTTTCGAATAGCTTCTTCTGGAACTCCTCTATCTGGGCGAGGAACTCGATGATCTTTAGGGATATTCCCCGAATGGCCTTCACCTTGGCCGCTATCAAGCGGGCACTACCCTCACTAAGGCTCTCCAGCTCGTCGAGGTTCCAGACCTCGTTCTTCAGGTAGAAGTCGAACTCTAGTTCAAAGAACCCCTTCAGGTTCTTGTGAATGAAGTAGTCCTTGGTGTTCCTGTCCACGTAGGCGTTCAGATGCCTCTCCATAGGCGATTTCTCGTCGCCCCTTCCGCGTAGGATGCCAGAGATCGAGCTTCCCTCCAGCAGAGGACACATTTTCTCGAGAGCCTCAGCAACGAGAGCCGCCTGAATATTTCGTGTACCAAGCCGCCCCTTCTCAGCTTCCGTGAGTCCCCTGTAGTTAAACCTTATCTCAACCTCGCTCGCATCCTTATCCAAGTGAACGGGGTTCTCCTCTACCAGGACGAAGAACTTCTTCTCTCCCTTCACATTGTTAGCTTCTACACTTGCCTCCACCAGTTTGAAGTTCACGCGGAATCTACCTACCTTGAAGCTGTACTTCTTTAAGAACTCCCAAGTCTTCACATAGTACTGGTCTTGGTTAGCCCAGTGGAGAACGACCTCTTCTCCATTATATGGTATGAAGTATTTCTCCCGCCCGCCATACCTCGGCTTCGGGATGAAGTCCCCATCCTCGTAGTACCTTGAAAAGAACTCGTAGACATGGTTGAAGACATCATTCACCTGCTCTTGGGTCAGAGCCGCTCTCTCGTACTCCTCCTGAACTCGGAGGTAGTCCTTTATCTTCGGAGCATCATGGTTGCGAACCACCCTCCCTTCGCTATCTATGGTCCCTGAACCGAAGTCCCTGTTTATCTCAGCCCTAAGCCTTTCCAGCTCCCTTTCAAGATCAGTGGTGCCCACCTTCGAGTATTCCCTGAACTCGGCCTCCGCCGCCTCAATCAGATCATGCTCGATGAACTGCTCAATCTCCTTACGCTTGAAGTTCATGATACGATAGATCCCGAAGTCTAGATCCGCGTTCTCGGACCTGAACAACCTCCTAAGCAGAGCCTTGACTTCCTCACGCTTCTCGATCAATTGCTCACTCATTTTCACTATCCCTCCATCTACACACGGCGCTGTGGTCGCACCGCTTGCATTTCTCTCCTGGACACGGAGCGAAGTCCCGACCAGTAATCCTAGCCACGGTATTCTCAGCATAGTTCTTTGCTTGATCCAATAAAACTGTATCCATATCCACCCCCTTCACCTCAGGCGCCTCAAGGTACGCCACCGCCCCTCCACTCACCCTCTTATCCAACGTCCTCAAGCCCAGCGCGTAAAGCCGGATCTGGAGCGACGTCTCCTCAAAGCTCTCAATATCATCCGACGTCTTATAGTCCCAGACCTCCACCGAGCCCCCGTCCCTGAGCACCACATCCACCTTCCCCATCACCGTCGCGCCCATCACCGGATACTCCAGACGGTACTCAACCTCCTCGATCCGCGAAAGCTCACCGCCATACCTCCTTGAGAACTCCACCAGCGTCCTCCTAGCCCGCTCCTTGAACGTGCCAAGAACTTCCCCGCCCACGAAAGGCATGTGGAACTCCTCATCCACCGCAGTCGAGACAGCGCTCACCGGGCTGTACTCCTCATCTCTCACCATCTCCCCCGCCACCCTAAGGCAGTGATGGAGGCTGTTCCCATACCCCAGCCTCGGCTGGAGACCGGGCTGATAACCCCACAGATCCCTAAGCAGATACCTATGGGGGCAGAGGTTGAAGTCTACCAGCTCCTTCGCAGAGAAGGTCAGAAGCTCCTCAGACACGATGCTCGCGTTAACGCTCACCTCTGGCAGATTCGTGCCATCACCTAGCTGGGTAACGATGCGCTCCTCAATATCATTGAGGAACATAGACTCCACGAAGCCCCGTTCCATCTTCTTGAAGGAACTCAAGACCAACGCATCCCGAGGGCGAGTTATGGCAACGTAGAAGAGCCTCCGTTCATCATCTAGGCCCCCTTCATACCTCGCCACATCGAACATGTCTCGCGGTACACCCCACCAGAACTGCTCCCGCCCCATTCGCGTCGGAGGGAACCTACCCCTCACAAGGCCGAAAAGGAAAACTACAGGCCACTCAAGCCCCTTCGCCTGATGGATAGTCATAATCTGAACCGCGTCCACACCGCGGATGTCGTCTGACGGCTGCTCCTCGTAAGCCGTGGAGGCATATGTATTCATGAACCAGCAGAGATTCCTCAGATCGGACTGCCACCTCACCGTTCTCCCACCAATACGGTATGCTGTCTCGTAGTCCGTCAGCAGTTGGTTGAACCTGCCCAGATTAGCCATCACAGTAGCATCATTCGGATCAGTGTAGTCAAGCCGGTCAAATCCAAGGATCTTTAGGACATCGTGATAGAGTTCCGAGAAATTGAAGTACCCTTTGTCCGAGTAGAGCCTAGTCCTGATACCTCTGATTCCTTCCTCAGCATCTACCGGAAGCCCATAGCTACTTGCCTGTTCCCAGCATCTTAGTCCCGTCGCTAGTAGATCATCGCCCTCGATCCTATCCTGCCACCTCCACGGGTCTGGTGTCCAAAAACCATCCTCGCTAAACCAAGCGAATATCCGACCCACAGCCTGCGCTTCGTCCCTCTTGAAGAGACCGACCTTACCTCCCACAATATACGGGATGCGCCTTCTCTTCAACTCATCGATGAGGGGCCCGGCCGACGTACTCACGCTTCGAGTCAAAATACCGACATCTGCGAGCCGGATCTTTTTGTCGGTTAGCACAAGCCTCTCCACCTGATCCGCTATCCACCCCGCCTCGTCATCGGGGGTCTCGAGGCTAACCTTTCCGACAAAGCCCTCATCCGGCCTCGTAGCATCCATTGCCTCAAGGTGAAGACTCTCAAAGCTCTCAGTGAACTTGTTGGCGTTCTGGACGATCCTTCCACCACTACGACGGTTCTCCCTAATGTTCTGGCTGAAGACGTCGGGGAATCGCCTAGTGAAATCCTCGAAGAACCTCTCGTCCGAACCCCTCCACTGGTAAATGCTCTGTCGAGGATCGCCCACCACGAAGATGTTGACGCTCCTCCCTATCAGCTCAATCAGCTCCTGCTGGGCCCGATTGATGTCTTGGTACTCATCAACAACGAGATGCCTCACATGACTCAAAGCGTCAGGGGCCTCTCTGAGCCTCCGAACCGCTAAGTAGATCATCCGCCCGAAGGTCAGCTGACGGTGCTCCTCGAGCAACCGCTCATACCCCTTCAGCATCCCGTAGAACTCGGCTGCTCTCTTCCGCAGCTGCTCCTCATCTAACAGCTCGTCCCAGACCATGTTCACCGTCCGAAGGAAAGACCTACAGTTCTCCGAGTAAGGCTCACCCTTCCTATGAACCCCCAAGTCCCATCCATGCCGCATCAGGAAGGCGACTTCCTGGTTCTCATCCAAGACGCTATGGTTCCCGTAACGGAAGTAATCGTCGAGAATCCTCTTCGCATACGCGTGAATAGTCCCAACATACATCTCACCGAGCCGGGCAGTACCAGCAGGTCCAGCTAAACGCTCAACTCTATCGTAGATGCGGCTCTTCATGCTCTGGGCTGCCCTCTCCGTGAAAGTGAAGGCGACTATGGATCGGGGCTCAACGCCCTTCACGACAAGAAGGTACGCGATTCTTCGCGTAATCGTCTCAGTCTTGCCCGCCCCTGCTCCCGCAATGACTCTGTTATGCCTTGAGTCTGAGAGAACAGCTCTACGTTGATCCTCAGAAAGCGGAGTCGGAGTCTGAAGGATTGCCGCGGTCAAGTCGGCCGCACTTGCCAAAGTAATTCCTTCCTTGCCTCTTCTACCAGAACGAATCCTTTCCTCTCTTCAGCGCTCAACGCACTAGCCATCCTATCGCCCCCTATTCCTCTTGCTCCGCTCGCTCCTGCCCTCCTTTTCCAGCTTCTCCTTGATGGCCTCTTGAATGAATGTCGAGAGAGCCCTCTTCATACCATATTTCTCTTCAACGTGCTGCCTAAGCCTATCCAGCAGCTCGTCCTGAACTACGATCGTAACCTTGACCAACCTAATATGCCATCTAAACCCCTACTTAATATGCCTTTATCAGGAGCTGATCGAAGGTCTTCAGTAGAGCTTTGAACCAAAGGTAGGACCGCCACTATCAGGAACTCTGATACTATGTCATCCATCCAACAGTAGCGGTCAAAAATAGGCAGATATAGATGTGAAACAGAGCCTTGTCATTCATTAGATTTATTAATCAGAATCTTACTAGTTCCATAAGAAGGAGAAGCGACTAAGGTTGGAAGCTCTGGATTTGTTCTTATCCGTAACTATTCCACTTATAATAATGCTCATTGTGCTAATTTTGGAGACCAACAAGACGAACAAGGGGCAAGGAGACATTATTAAAGGAATTGGAGACATGACTAAGACTTTGATTTTAATCAATGAACGTACTAAGAGAACGGAGACAGACGTTAAGGAGGCTCTAGTTGAAACAATCAAGAGGATAACAAGCACAGATTATCTAAGATTGCTAAAGACATCTGATGACCCCCTTACTCCTGAACAGATTAAGAGACGAGATGAACTGCTAGAAAAGGGAAAACTGTTTGGTCTTTCGGGAGGTGAAGTTACGGAGCTTAAGGCCATACTTGAAGAAGGAGCGCGTGAAGCATCTGCTGGGAACGTTTTTGCACTTCTGGCCTTTTTGTTCTTCATAGGTCTTCTATTGGCTTCGTTAAGCAAAGAGTAGGCGTTATGAGTGAGGTGGTCGAGGCGATGACAGAGAAGAAGGATGGAGAGATTACGCTAAGAGAGATATCTGAAAAGCTGGACTCGATATTCGAAGGAATGTATAAGAACATTAAAGTGTATTCTGAAGTGCAGACCAATTTCATCAGCACCGTTACAAAATGGATGGACGACAGGAGAAAGGAAGATGCTCAAAGAGATAAGAAGTTTCAGACGGTATTGAACTATCAAAGTATAGTTATTGGCTTTACGTTGGGCACTCTTGGCAATCTATTTGTCTCCTATCTTATGAAGGTTCTGGAACCCCTCGCAATAACATGGGAAGCATGGTTGATGTCGGCACTCACCTGTCTTGCGCTGTCATTTCTTATGGTGTTTATCCTTAAGTGGCAGATAGGGGAGACAAAGAGCTGAGCGCTGAAAGACAAGGATTTCAGATAGACAATAGGTCGGCGATAACTGTCATAGTAGTCTTGCTATCGCCATTCTTGATAGTTCTTCTATTGAAGATAGACTACAAGTAGATTGTAACATTGCCTCTGAGCCATTTGTCTTAGGGCTTTCTTGGTTTCCGGATCCAGGTTGTTCCACTGACTTTGAGCACTTCTCCGTCGGAAGCGTCAATAGATGTAATAACTAGGGCTGCAACCCACTCCCTTACGTAAAGGGTCATGCTTCGCTTCTTCCCTTAGCACATAAATACTGTTATGGGCATGTCCAGCTCTCCGGGCGTCACGGCAGAAAGGGAGGCGTGGGGCGAGAAATTCGAGTCCGTAAGGCGCTGGCTCACCTACATAGCCTCAGATAAGACGGGCAGCGAGAGCACCAAGGACCTTTACCTGCTGGCCCTGGAGAGGTGGTGCACGTTCATCTCCAAGACGCCTGACGAGATCATAGAGGATAGGGATTCAGGCCTTCAAAAAACGGAGTTCGCACAGAAACACAGGCACGAGGACCTCCTCAGGCAGGCCTTCAACGCCATGGAAGCCAGCGGGTATGCCAGGGCGAGCTGCGGCGCCTTCTTCGCGGCCATACGGTCATTCTACAAGGCCAATTACAGCCCCTTTGAAGCCAAGAGGCCCACCGTCTGGACGACCAGGCTCTTCAAGGTCCCCAACCAGAAGGAGCTCGAGCTGATATGGGAGCAGGCGGACCCAAGGATGAAGCTCTGGATCCTCTTCCAGAAGGATTCGGGCATCTCGTGTGGCGACCTCATCGATCTGACCCTCGACACCCAGTCCACGGCATACGGCAGTATCCGCGACCAGCTAAAAAGCGGCCAGGTTCCGATCCACGCGAACATAATGAGGTCCAAGGTGGAGGCGGTAGGCCACTACGACACCTATTTCGGGGAGGAGGCCTTCAACATCCTACAGGAAGCACAACCCAAGGACAGGCTGTTCGACATCTCCCTTAGATACGTGAAGGACCTCCTACCAAAGGCGGCGAAGAAGGCTGGCATAAAGGGGCCTCCGGTCACCACCCATTGCCTGAGGAAGTACTTCAACACCTTCGCCAAGATCGGCATAAGGAACTACGGCGCCACCGAGCTCCTCGTTGAGTACTGGATGGGCCACAGCATAGGTAGGACCAAGGGCGCTTATCTGGCCCCGCCAGTCGAGGAGCAGGCCAAGCTCTACCTAACGGCCTATCCCATGCTCAGGTGCCTAGGCTAACTCCCCTTCTGTTGAGTCTTTTTCATCTCCTCATAACTTATCACTTTGTGAAAATCCCTTCTTTATCTATGGCAATGACACCTGTAGCTATGTCTGGGTTTATGTCTTCAATCGGCCTTAATATATGAGGATCGTTTGGAAGGTAGTACGTATCCGGTCCGGTCCGTGTTAGGTCTTTCTTCGCATTCTTAAATGCCTTTTCTGGCGTTGCTCCCAATCTTGCTTTCAAGTCCAACGCTGTTATTCCGTAACATATCGGCATGGGCAAGCTTGGGGCATTCGACAAACGATAAAGCCTCTTTCTTATCGTTCCTCAGAGCGTCAATTATATCACCAAGGAGTTTCAAGCCTTTGCGGCTTCTGTCTGTGTGTCTGAAAGGTAAAGCTTCTATCACTTGCTTCATTATGATCACTACCCCAAATAGACTATCAGACCACTCGCTTAGAAACTCTAGATTGTAGAAGGATGATGCTGGCCGGGCCGGTTTAAAATCTTTTTCGACAACCATTTCATACTCATCCTTTACAAATTTATGAACCGCATTGGAGAGGTTTCCATACAATCTACCGGCTTCATGCCGAGATTTCTGATCTAACCATCCAGCCCTCGCAGCATGTTCAAGTCCATCTCCAAACAAGACTGATCTACCCTCCCACCATTTCCTTAATTCTTCTTCAAGTTTTTCTTTAAGTCCATCGTTCTCTAGACCTTGAAAATAGACTCCAACAAACATCAATTCTAGCGCTGAACGCAGCGTGGAGAGTGCCTGCCTGTATCTCCCGCAAAAAGCAAGAAATGCGCTCGCCCTTAGGTCTCGCAGAACATGCCAAAGAAACATGTGTAGGAATATCAACTTCCCCCGCATGGTGCCAATCAAGACATCCTCCATAGAGCCAAGCAGTCCTCCTGCGTTATGATAGTAAGCAAGGGCAAACGGATCGTTTAGTGTAAACTGTAAAATCCTCAGTTCTCCACCTGCACTATCTCTGATCTCATCTTGTCTGAAGAAATCCAAGCATGGCATAAATGTGCAACGCATACAATCAGGTTCGATTTCAGATAGCAGTTTATCACACCAGTGCCGAAGCTCCAGTAGAGAATCTTTGGCCCTGCCTAAGTCCTTTCCATATCCTGAGATTATCATGCCCCTAGCTTGACTAAGTGCCTTTTCTTCAGCTTCTGAATCATTAAGCCCCTTGTCTTTCCAATATCTACTAAGGTTGAGAGCCGACTCAACGGAGCTAACTACATAGCGTCGAACCCATTCATCGATTGATGGAACTCGTCTGGGCATGTCCCGTATGGGGGTGGGGGAGGTTAATAAGGATTCCCTGGAAGTACCTGAAAGCCTTAGGCAACTGTTTAATGAGCCTATGAGCTTCTCCTTTGCCTAGGGCCCTCGATGAGAAGCGATAAGTAGATTCTGGAGCACAGAAGGGAGGGCCTGTCTTATGCTTCTGCCTGCCGTATCTAAGCAGCCCGCCAACCCACGAGCGCGTGCTATAATGGAAAGTTTGAAAAACCCAAGTTTCCATGAGTGATAACATTAATAAGATACAGTCAGTCCTTAATTTTGGGCGTTCGTAAGTGCCTCTTAACCCTGATGCCAAACGGAGACTCGTCTCAATATATGATGAAGCCATCCCTTTCCCAGAGACTGGAGAGTATGATCAGTTCCATAGAGTGGCACATATGATCTCGGCGGTGGGAGAGATCTTCAAAGAGGATGAAGAATGGTCAAAGGAACTAATTCAGGCTGCTGTTCAGTTCGCAGTGATAGGCTCCGTCACAGATTCAAATCGATTCAGGAAAATTTCTGAAGAGAGAAAAAAGAGGTTCGCAGGCAAGTTCCAAGAGGAATTAAGTAAGGCGAGAAAAGCCATTGACGTAGACGACTGGCTTCAGTTCCATAAGGCAGTTAGAGAAGCCATCTATCTTACAAACGAAATAGCGCCATTGTAGGTGGTGCAGATGACCGTCAAGCTTCAAGAAAAAACGATATTAGAAGAGGGGAGCACGTTCTCGGTTCCAAATGAAGTATGTTCTAATTGGTTATATATTCGTCCTAACCTGTATTCTATCCCATGTTTCCGTGATGTACTCGAAGTAGAAAAACCCGTTGCAGATGTTGCGCCCTTGGTTACTGATTACGATGCAAGGGTTAGGCTGCTGATGCTAGCAGGGCTCCCCACCGTGCTGGAACCAGACGACGATGGCCTTGACAAGACGAGGGGTTTGCTTTCAGATGCGACCGTTGAAGGTTTTGACGTGGTTTCTTTTGTGAAGTCCATACGTGAAGACATATGAGCCGTGTCTACGCTGATACGTCTTTCTGGGTAGCCTATATTATGCCGGATGAAAAAGAACGCCATGAAATGGTCAGTCTCTATGTGGACAACTGCAAACGTAATAATGACCTTTTTTTAGTTTCAATGCTCGCATTGCAGGAGATTATAGTGGCAATAAGGAAAAAATATGCATTGATACCTAATGCAAACGCAACGGAAAGAATTAAGACTGCAGATAGTATGAGTTCAAGAAAGGATCCACAACAAGAGAATATGAGAAGATACATGGAGTCTGTTAGAGCCAAGAGTATGAGCAAATACCAGAAGCTTATCTATGAATGGACAAATGATACAGCCCACTTCACCTTCGAGCAACCGCACGATTTCACAGTTTTCGAACTATGTGAGAAAGGCTTCAAGTTATTGCAGGACGAAACTATCGGATCGATACAGGCCGTATTCCCTAGTTTGGATAGAAAAACCCGCAAGCCCAAGACTTGTTACACTTGCTATGGCGAGATCACGAGTCCGTTTCTGGTTTACAAGGCATTCGGTGCAGCTGATGTTACTCATCTCCTCATAGCTATGAGCTGCAAGTGTGAACGTTTAGTTACTCTAGACAAGGGTTTTAGAGAGTTGATTCCATGGAGCGCTCCGAGGTTGCAGATCGACGTTCTGGAGCCTAGCGCTATGTCGGCTCAGTGAATTTCAATTGGGAGATAACCGTGTATGTCTATGGATAACAGAGACAACGTAATCGCGGGGTCCTCAAAGCATCGCCAACGCTCTCTCATCAGGATAATCTCTGGTAGAATGATTTGGCAAACTTCGATGCCTCCTCATCATATATAGGCTAGGGCTACTAAAGGCGAGGCTATGATAGGCTTTATTGCTAACATGCTCACAACTTGGAGTTGCTACATGTTAGAGGCCAAAGCCATCTGTTCTTATGAACGAAGTGGTACTGAGACAGGGTTTAAAGATGATAACATCGAATACCTGACAATATTAAAGCATCTTATCTTGGAGTCAAGGAACAAGGCTGTCAGAGAGAAAAAGGACAAACAAGACTACCCCGAGAGGTATGGCGAAGTCGTACCCAAGCAGATAAGGATTCCCAGCCTCTACACAGAACAGAATATGTTCTCTGATACCTGAGCTATCGTTGTAGTTATTTGATGGAAGTTCTTCGGCGCGGTCAAGAGCTTCTACGGCGCCAAGTACTGCCCGCTTTACTGGAAGAACCCTCCCACGTGGCCCACGAAGGCCTTCAGTCCGGGCACCGATAGCTACTTTAGAGGCTATCTATGACGGAGAGTCACCATTCGATACCTGAACAGAGCTTCTCTAACATCTCTTTCACAACTTTGGATCGTTTCTCAAGGAATTTATTATAATCGCCTTCATTTAGGGCATCATAGTCCACCAAATGAGATACCAGTCTGTGCCTGATTTCGTCCTCGCCCAGCGCACTAGCATTCGCCCTTTCTAGGAGGTACTCCAATGGTTCTTTGTCCGATATGACTCTATTTGTTTTCCACGTAATCAATGCGCAATTAAGAGCTTTGAATGTATCTTCCTCCTTAAGAGCCTTCTTCTTGAGGAAACTCTCCGAATACAAATGATGGTACTCCCTAAGCCTTATGTTCTTCCTGTTGATGTGAGAATTGTCGGCGAAATCTATAGCTCCTTTTCTGAAAGACAGTAACAGTATAGCTCTGGCCAATCTGTCAGCCTTTTTTGGCCAGCCAGCACCTTTCAGTAGCTCTTCGTTCGGTAATGGGAATTGCTTGTCGTCGAATATAGCCACATCTTTTGGTGAGACTTTACCATCGATGAGCTTCTGCAATCCTCTGAAATCCTGTAGGATTCTTGTAGGGATGGAGCGGTCATACCTTTCTGTGAAGAAAGAGTTCCAAAGGTATCTCCGCAGGATGAATCTAATCTTACCCAGTTTGTCCGGATCGTTGCCTGCTCCAGCTAGTATGGCTGCAATAGGGGCGAGCACGGTTTCTGTCGGCAGCCTCTCATTGTCGAACACATTCTGTTCCTCGAGAAACTCAACTAGTCTCTTCGTTCCGAGCATGATTACATTCCAGTCAGAAATCATCTGTTGAAGGTCAAGGCTAAAGAAACCCCGCTGGTTTGGCTCTTTGTCTTGTAGCAAAGCTGCAACGGATAGGACGAAGTCGGGAGTATGCATGTAGTCCCTGATTTCTGGGGAATTGTTTTCCAATTCGTTCACCTTTTGATGTAACGACTGGTCTGTCGCTTCCTGAACCTGAGCAACAATTATGTCAAAAGCAGAAAGCCGAACGTAGCTTGTATTCAGCTTTATGAAAACATCAACGGCGACGTCCGAGCTGGTTTCAGCTGGCAAGTATAAATACGGTATGTTGAAAGTGGATATCTTGTCCCTAAGCCCGATGATTAGCTTGAGCAGCTCGTCCTTCTTCTTGAGGTCTCCACTAGCGCTCTTCTCTGCCCAGTCGAAATACTCTGATGTGTTATCGGGATTCAGAATCCTAAACGGAATCTTCTTCCTAGCCCAACACACCTTGGGATTGTCCAACCACTGGGGATACTTGCGCCCATTTTTCATCCATCTGCTGACATGTATCGCTGAGACATCTTCGTCCTCTTGCGTATCCATATCAAGTAGGTATGTTTTGTCATCATAGTTGTCTGTAAGAGTCCTCCATATAGCGGTCAGACGTTGCTGGCCGTCTAAGAGTAGTTCCTTGACGTTTTCTCCTGCGTCAGGCACCCCCGTAATGTATCTGTAGTGAAACTGGGGTTTGATGCCCACTTCTATGATTAGACAGACGCCAACCGGCAGCCCCCTGATGATGCTAGTCAAAAGACTCGTTACGATAGTTGGGCCCCAAGCTTCGTATCTCTGGAACTCGGGCAGGGCTAGTCTCTTGGACCTTATTTGGGCAACCCAGTCCCGTACCATTCTGTCCTGCGCCTTCATTGGTCGATTCCACTGTTGGACTAGGGTAAGGTCAGTTGGCTTATAATATTGTTGGAGCGCCATATCTGAGCTTGTAACTATGTGAAGCTAAGGTTCCGTAATACAACATACGACAGCCTCTTAACAAAGCATCTTGATACTTAATTCATCCCTGAAGCAGACTCGACACGTACGAGCCGAGGGCAGACTGCGCCTTCCAGGCGAACGGGCCCGAGACAGATCAACCCAAAAAAACTTGAGGGGTATCTCCGAGGTGCTTGGTCTCCACAGGACCTACCTTTATCAGTTCGTCCTTTTCCACGAAGCTGCCTGACACGTAGAAGTAGCCCCTGTCCAGGTTCTTCAGTGCATACGGTGACTTCGACTCCGGATCCGCCAGCACGGATGGTATCTGTGCGAACTCCTTAAGAATCTCCAGACCAGTTCCCCTTGGCGTCAAACCCAATATCAGCTTCCTGATATTGATTTCACTTGTTATCATATTAACCCGAAAAAATCAAACTGGTTCCTTTCCGGCGGATCCTATGTAGCACCACTTCGTCATCTCCTTGCTTATCCCGTGCTGCCTGTAGCCATCCGGGACGTAATGCTCGAACCACTTCTGCACGTAGATGGCCGACTTCCTCTTGAGCCGCTTCGTTATCGGCCACCCAGTCTTCCCGCACTTGGGGCACTTCTCGAGGTCACGCTTGCGTGGCCTTCCCCTCTTCTTCTTTGGCATTTTCTACCCGAAGAGCTGGCTCGCCGGTATATCTTTATGCGTCGCCTTTTTGTCCTGCCTGAACCGTTTTCTCCATCGGCCTTGGCCTGGACCACTAGCCCCTCCTGCGCAGGTATCGACTCTATGCCGTGGAGTGCGCCTCCTGCGGAAGGGAGGCAAAGGCGGGCTGGTCCCTGTACTTCAGGTGGCCCGGAACCAGGTTTGCCGGCAGGAAGGTCCTGCACGTCTGCAAAGTCTGCGCGGAGTAACCTCTTCGGGTTGGTGGAATGGAATGATAGAACAAAGAGCCGAAGAATCGGTACGGTGGATGAAGCCTAATATGAGGGACCTGGACGGGGTTTGGAAACTCGGGAACCTCTGAAGCTGGGGCTTCAGCCCCCTGAACTTTTCCAGCTTCTGAGGTATCTTCCTTTCCATGCTTACCCGAAGATGGGCCCCCCAGGAACGCCCTGGCCTCCTCCTCCGTGAAGAAGAGGCTGGATCTGCAGGATGGGCAGTGGAAGGCCAGCTCGTAGCAACTTTGCGTAGCTCAAAGTCTATCCAGGCTACCTTCAGGGGTGAGGATGCTGAGCTTAAACTCACTAGCAAACAGGTCGTTGAGTGGACTATCGTCTTGGATCGTCTGCCTCCAGGTGTCTGAGGTCGATATAGGAGGATAGCTCCCTATAGCCGGCGTAGGCACCCGAAGATATTCCCCCTGTTTATGTAGAGTCTTCGGAACCGCCCTCCAACCCCGATACCTCCTGGGAGGGCCGAGGTCTTCCGCATGGCATAGAATCTTTGTTTGTAGCGTTTGTAGCCTACAAACACCTAAAAACATGTTTGTAGTGTTTGTAGAGTTGATTATGTGATGGATCTCAGCGCCGAGGATATCAACCGATTATTGAGTGATGGGTGGCGTCCGATCTTCAATAAACATTGGAGTAGATGGTACCTTTATAAAAGGCAGGGCAGAGCTGTTAAACAATGTTTAATTCCTCGCAATTTCGATGATTATATGGTAAAGATCCGTAATAATCCTCAGCAAGTATTTTCCGATGCATCGTCTGAGAAAAAGGTTTTAAATCCCATTGTTGTTTATAAACCTGTCAATCAGATTAATTACCCCCCATTGTATGAGCTCTTAAATCCTAATAGTGAATGGAATACTTCAAATAATATGTGGAAAAAAAGTGGGAACGAGAATGAAGAGAAAATCTCTAAGAAACCCTATAGTTTACAAGATGCGTTGACTGAGGCCCTTTCTCTCAAGGCGTTCATCTACGGGTATGAAGGAAGAAAGATAGATTGGGTTTCTGAGGAGACCAGGATAAGGAAGGTCTTGCGCCTCTTTAGTTAATCCGTGAAAGTCAAATAATTAAGCGCATATTGTGCCTTATACTGGAACAAGTCAAAAACCTGCTTTAGCACTCGGCTTTCACATCTGCTGTGAATGGCTGCAAGGGCAGAAGGGGAGGTTGACAGTTCCACTCGGGGTCTGTGACAGACCCCTTTGCGGACACCCGAAAAAGGCTATGCTGTCTTCCTGCTCCTCGGCATCCTGCTGACCAGGACGTATATCTCGTATCCGCATTTGCACCTGTAGAGCTGGTACATCGTGTAAGTGAACTCCATGTACTTGCCATCTATGGGCTGCATCGAGATCTCGCAATCAGGGCAGTCCACCGGCTCCCTCGGCCTCTTGATCCTCCAGGCCCTGGCTTCCTGGGGAGCCTGAGGGATGGCCCGCGGCGGTGCCACCTCCTGGCACTCCGGCTTCTCAGAAGCCACCTCGTCCTTGTGCTTCTCCCAGAGCATCGCCAGCAGGTAGGGGACGACCAGCTCCGCCTTCTCCAGCCTGTTGCAGCTGAACCTGAGCTCCTTGTCCTTGAAGGTAACCATGAGGTCCTCGCACTTGTAGCACTTCTCGCTGGGTTTCCAATCGTTCATCGTATCACCCGAAAAAAGTTATGCTGCTTCCTTTCCGGCGGATCCTATGTAGCAGTTCCTCATCATCTTCGTGTTGATCCCGTGGGCCTTGTAGGCATCCGGGACGTAGTGCATGAAGTATTTCTGGAGGTATACGGCTGACTTCCTCTTGAGCCTCCTGATTATAGGCCACCCAGGCTTCTTACACTTGGGGCATATCTCGAGGTCCTTCCTGCGCGGCCTCCCTCTTTTCTTCTTGGCCATCATTTCACCCGAAGAGTGGGTATCCTAAGCGACCGTACAGATTAAACGTGACGGCGTAGGTGGAGGCGGGACTTTACCGACAAGTGGTTCCTCCAAAAAGGCAGTCCATCTCAGCTTGCACTTGGGGCAATACCAATCGACTTCTACTACGGGTTTCTTGTTTGAGTGCCAACCCTCTAAGAACCGTCTCCTTTCCAGCTTTGCCCCACACTTGATGCATTTTCCTCTACTAGACATTTGCTCACCCGAAGAGCTGCGATGTAGATATGTCCTTCGGCTCTGCCTTCTTGTCCTGCCTGAACCTCTTGAATATCGGCTCCCTGAGGGAGAAGAAGTCGACCGTGGCCGCCTTGACATACCTGGTCCCGTCGAATCTCAGTACCGCCTGCTGCGCCGGGTAGGTCGTCGTGAACTCCAACTCGCAGACCACTAAGGGCTGGACGTAGATCGTCTTGTCCTCCTCCTGCGTCTTGTACTTCATCAGATCGAAGAGCGCCTTGCTGAGCTGCCTGTCGTAAGCCATGCCCAGGTCGCCGACCTCCACGAAGTCGCCTGAAGGCGACATCAGCGCGATCCTCACCGACGTCACCTCCTGGTTGAGTAGCTTCTGCTTCTTGTTTATGCCGACGATGACGCAGTCCAGGGTCCTGATCGGCTTCACCCTGAACCTCTGCTCGTTGGAGGTTATCACCAGGCCCTCGTAGCCCTTCTCCACCACCCACTCCTTCCAGAAGGCCAGGATCTGCTCCCTCGAGGGGTTGATGACATGTGGCAACACGTAGACCCTCTTGGTCCCGTTTAGGACGTTGGAACACTCCTGCAAACGCCAGGCGTAGGGCTGCTTGGGCTTGACGCCGTTGAGCTCGACCAGGTCCCATACGCCCAAGTGGATCTCCTCCAACGTAACCTTGGACTTTATCGCGTGCAGGAACTCGGGCAGCTTCCTCATCTTCCCGTCGATCACGAGGTGGGGCTCCGCCAGCAGCTTGAGGGATGCGTAGCCCTTGGCCCTGCAGATCGCCTCGAACTCGTTGAGTGCCGGGTAGTCCTTGCGGAGCTTCCCCCAGTTGTTCAGGATGAAGGCCCCTTCCTTGCCGTCGTAGCAGAGCAGGCTGAAATAGGGGCACGCCCACCTGCAAATCCCAGGTGCAACGATAATGAGATTTCAGGCGAAACGCGCACTCCCCGTCGGCCTTTACCGCCGCCACGACTCCCTCTCCTACCGGGGCCTCCTCGACTCTATTTAGGTCTCTCATGCTCGGCTTGAGGTTGTCAATGCTAATGTCAGTTCTTGCCTCGAACATCTAAACACCCGAAAAGGGACTAGCCCGTTCCATTGTCCTTCTTCCTCCTGGTAGCGTCCAGCGTGTACACGTTGCACCTCAAAAGGTCGGCGAATCCCACCTTCTTGCACTCGACCGTCCAGCCAGCCTTCCTCATCTCCCTGGCCATGCCGTCGCGCTTCCTCCTGGCATCGGGATCTCCGTCGTCGGCTATGCTGAAGTGGAAGATGTCGAACTTGTCCGCAAATTCCTTAGGATAGGCTTGTACCATGGTTCAACCCGAAAAGGGATACTATGCCGCCTCTTCTTCAGCCCACCTTTCTAGCAATGGCTTGGCCCTTCCGACGTATTCTAACTTGACCTGCAGATCACAATTCCCACAGATGACCGTGCTAGATACAACATCGTAATCCACGAGCCTACCGCAATCCGGACAATGCTTCTCCAACATTTCACCCGAAGAGGCTATGGGCCTTTAATGATTTTGTTTGCGAGTTTCTCGATCTTGTCTAAGTCTTCAAGTAGATTCTCCTTCATAGCTTCCATGTCTTCAATGAAATCTGAGGGAGCTAAGTCTTCCCTAGCTATTTCCACTTGTCGTTTTATCTCGATTAAGTCATTAATCGTCCAATTTCACCCGAAAAGGGCTATGCCTTCGAACTCTTCCAACTTGTAGGTCCTGATCACTTCCAAGTACTCTTGCTTCACCTTTTGATATTCGTTCAGGAAGGACCTCATCAGCTCCCCTCTGTGCTTGGCGTAGTACTGTTTGACGTCATCTATCGTGGGCAGGGGAGCAAATACACATTCGACATTCGTCCCTGCATCCCAATCGTTTAGGGGGGACCCATAAGCGCGTGGCAGCTCTAATATCGAAGAATCCTCCCAGCCAGATTGAGAACCGAAGGCGCATCTGCCAATAGCAACTAGGGTGTATTTGTTCTTAGGTCTGTCGTTCTCGGCTGCGAGGAGCCGGATGTCCAGAAACTCATCTTGATACAGCAACCCTAGCCTTTCCAGGTGCCTATCTCGATAAGCTGATATCTTCTCCTCCTTCCATTCCTTACTCGGATGAAGTTTCAGGAAGTAGATTAGCCTCTTGACCTTTGTTATGACCTTGCGAAGCTCATCTATCTGACCATCTGCCGTAGCTTCATGCTCTTCCTTAACCTTCTGCACCTTCTCTATCTCTGAATCCCTCTCCTCCTCCAATGCCCTTATCTTGTCCCAATAGATCTTGTACTTCAGCTCGTATATCTCCTGATCCCTTGCCTTTGTGAAGTTATCGCGCTCCGTTTGAATCTCTGTGATCTTCGCCTCGTTCTCCTTGTACTGCTTTACTAGCTCTATTCCATCGCTCATCTTTCAACCCGAAAAGGCTGGCTCATGCCAGCTTCTGCTGCTCCGCCTGCCTTAGTATCTGCTCGAGCTCCACGACCTTCTCGCTCGGCTTGGCCTGTTCCTCTATGCCTATCGCACGGTAGTCGTGGGCTATGAAGACGTCTTCCGTCGGAGGGGGCAGCATCTCCACGAACTTCTTCGCGGCCTCTATGTCCCTCTCCGTCACTTGGCTGACGTCTGCCCTCATCGTCTCCTCGAGGGGAGGTGGAGCGTCAATAACGGCATATTTCCATGGGTCTTGCCCGTCGTCAAAGCACAAGCGACATCTAAAGAGAAGTGGCCGGATCTATTGGGGATTTACTAGCACAACTCTTCGGGTAGATATGGCCAAGATAATAACGGCTAAGAAATGGAAGGAGCTGCTGGAGAACGAGGGCTTCGACAAGCTGCTCAAGAGCCTGGAGGTGGGCATAAGTGTCTTCAGGTCCGACTTCCTGAGGGACAGCCCCTTCGCGGAGCTGGACGACATGGACAAGCTGGACGTCCAGGAGTTCGTGCTGGAGCTGGCCAAGGACCTGATCAAGGTAGCCGAGGAGATAACCAAGTGCATGATGGAGCAGGAGGCGGAATCGAAGGCGCATTTGTAAGCCTTTTTTCGGGTGAAAGCATGGCGAACTTTTACAGCTTCATGGTAACGACACACAGTTTCAAGGTGAAGGATGCGGAGGCGTTCATAAAGAAATTAAGGGAGCTTGGGGTTGAGGACCTGAATGACTCCTACTGCGAAGGGATCAGCTACTCCCACGAGGATGATGGCTCGTTCTGGCTGGGCGGCTACAACGCCGACCTTACATGGTACAACGAGGAGGCCAATGAAAACGAGGATTTGGACCCCATAATACAGGAGCACCTCGCCCCTGGGGAGTACGCCTCCTTTCAGGCCGTAGGCTACGAGAAGCTCAGGTACGTATCAGGCTGGGCCGTGGTAATAACTGAGAAAGGAAGCGAGTACATGGACCTCGACCAGGCCGAAGGGGATCTGAAGGAGAAGCTGGGCTTACCTGATGACAAACTTCCGCCATAGCCTCTTCGGGTGTTGAAATGATCAAGCCTAAGGTTCACCTGGACACATACGAGAGTCAGACAAAGAGGTGGAAGCGATTGTTCGACAAGGTGGCGAGGAAGAAGGATGGGACAAGTCCGAGGACATGGAAGGCGCTCTTCGGACATTTCAGGGGGGACTTCGACGAACTCAACCACATGATAAACGATGTCTACGGGGTAGGTCCTATCAGCTACGAGGCTCTTCGGGTGTTTCTGCAAAATGAGAAGTAGAAAACTCAGAATCACAGCCAACTTAGGCGGAATGAACATGGCAGTCGGAGACGTCAAGGTGGTCAAGTTCGCCGACATCAGGCAGGCCGAGACGGACCTCGTCTGCCCCTCGTGCGGGGCCAAGCCCCGATGGACGGGAGGTTACTCTTGCGAGTGCGGGCAGACCTACAACCACTGGTCCAGGCTGAAGAGGCTCCTCAGGGCGACGGGCCAGGAGATCCTCAAGGTGAAGTTCACCGAGGAGAAGCAGACCATAGAGGCACAGGCCTACGTCCTCGAGAGGAGGGAGTTCTCGGAGAAGTACAGCGATGCCACTCTCGAGGAGAAGGGAATCGTTGCCGAGAACGCCTCCACGTCGAGGAAGCAAAGGAAGCGTCTGATTATGAACTCCCTGTTCGGGTCATCGTTGGGGTATGGCTTCCCTGGCTCCAGGCTCCTGACCCTGACCGTCTTCTCGTTCACCTTGGTCACTACCGCTTTGAAGGCGTGGTAATCGCCGCTATTCGTGAACCTCGCTTCCACTGTATCGCCGACCTTCAAGTGCAAGTCGAAGGCCGCCATGTCCTTCATCTCTTGTGGATTCGTTCTTTCACCCGAAGATGGGTTCAGGTTCTATAGTCGTCGAAGGTCATCCTCGGTCCGACTTCTTCCCGCAGCTTCATCAGCCCCACGACATCGTTGCGCGTAAGGGCCTGGAGTCTGGCCGGGAACATGCCGAATGCGACACCTACCTTCTCGCTATCGTTAAGCCCGTCGAAGATGGCTCTGAGCTCCACGGATGACTTGTCTGCGGGTACTATTTTCGCCCGCTCCCGCGCTTCCTTGTACTTCTGCGCCTGCTCCTGCCTATCCCTGACCTTGGAGTCTATGAAGGCCTTCATGGCCTCGAAGGTCGGGGGGATGGGATTGTCCACCCTGTCGTTCATCTCGAATATGCTTCGGGTGCACGCGGTTATGATGAACCTCACCGCTTTAGTGTCCCCACCATCGATGTAGTGCAAGCCCGTGCCGGAGTCGCAACGTAGCTGCATGTAGGGATGGTCGCTCATGCTGTACTTCTCTCCTGTCCGAGGTGTCCATTTCAGATTCACTAGCCAATCGGGCAATCGCCCAAGGGCTCTCAGCAGCTTAGCCAGCGTCACGAACTTCCCTGTAAGGTCGCAGACATACCACTCCTCTATCCCGTGGTCGCTGTCGAAGTAGTCCGTCCTTATGTCGGAGGCGTCGTAGACCGCCTCCAACGTGATTATATCAGGCATATCTTTCTTTCACCCGAAAAGGACTAGCGATACTTTATGGCTAGCATCAGTTCCTCTGTGGTTATCTTGCCATCAAGCCAAGCCTTGACGACGTTTCCCCTCTTCCTAAACTTGGAGCCGTGCTTGCACTCCCAAGTCTTGTGAACGGGGATGTAGTGCCCAGCGTCAAGTCTTAGGGCGGGGCATGAGTTGATCTCTGAAATGGGGACCATCCTAGACGACATTTTCGCATCACCCGAAAAGGGAGCTACTTCTTGCTCCAGCGGTTCCTGAACGCTGCCAGGGGATCCACGACGGCGACGGGTTCGGCCTTCGGCTTACCGCAGTATTCGCAGAGCAGCTTTCCATCTTCTGACTTGAAGTACTTCTCGCCCAAGTGGCTTCCGCAACTTGAGCAGATTAGATCCTCAGGTGCAGGCACTTGGGATATTTCTGCGACGACTGGCTCCTCCTGTTCCTCTGCTTCCTTCGTGCATGTCTCACACAGCCAGGTATCCCCGTCCTCCAACCTCTTCCCTTTGCCTTCCTCTATATCGTTGCCGCAGTTCTCGCAGACATAGGCCTCGACCTTTGGCTTCTCATCGACTTTCTGGAGTGATGCCGCGTATTCCTCCTTCGTTATCACGGGCTCTATTATAGAGCCTACCTCGATCACTTCCGGCGCGGGCGTCGTGGGAGCCTCCTCGGCAGGCTTGGGCTCCTCTTGTGGCGGCTTAGGCGTGTAATCGTCGTGCTCGACCCTTGGGGCCTGGTAGAAGACCACCTGGGCCTTCTGGTCCCAAGACATTATGTCGGCAACGCCCATGAACGTGTACGTGAGCTTCAGGGGCAGGTCGTGATCGAACTCCACCAGAACAGAATCGAATCCAGCAGACGCCTCGACGAGCTTCAGAAACCTATTGACATCGTAGGCCGCGTTGACGTCCTCCTTGAGAGAGAAGTCGGAGATGTCGCCATCCTCGTAGATCAATGACTTGCTCATCTCCGAGTTCTCACCCTTTACGAGGAGGAGTAGCTCCGAGTTCTTTGAGATGAAGCGCACCGTGTCGGTCAGATGGCAGGCCTCCTTTGCGAACTCCAGCAGCAGGCTGGGCTTCGTGAGCAGCTTCTGCGTCAGGTTGACCTTTGGCAGCGGCAGCTCCTTTGCCTCGCCGCCGAAGCACGTTATGTTCATTGTGAGACCTGAGAGGTCCAGCTTGACCCTCCCCTCGCCTGTAGTCAGGTCCTGCTCCAGCGAAAGCATCGCGCCCTTCTTGGGCTTCTTGAAGGGCCCTGCCCTCTTGTTGTATCCCCCTCCGACCAGGTCGCTTGTCCTTATGGCGATTATGCCGTTCCCGTCGATCTTGTAATCCGTGAACCAGTTGACGGGGATGAAGGCGTCGACCATGGACACCTCGGCCATGTCGAGCTGCCTGATCCTCATCCCCTCCTCCGTGAACCGCAGCGTGACCTCGTCCAGTACCTTTGACACCATCTTCAAGACGGTGTAGAACACTGTCGCATCTATCTTAGCATGTATCAAACTTTCACCCGAAGAAGGGCTCAACCCAAACGTGTCAAAAGCTGCTCCTGCGCAACCTTCGCCTCGGCGTTGTCTATTATCTGCCGCCTGTTCAGGGCCGCCACGAACTCCTGAATAGCGAGCCTCTTCTCTGTCTTTATGTTACCGAAAGGTGCTCCGATATCGCATCCCTTCACCTGCTCTAGGGCTTCCAGGAAGGCCTCGTATATCGGGCTGGCGTTGAAGTCGCCGCCCTCCTCCCACTGGTCCCAGCTCTCCTCATCGTATGGGGATCTCGTACTCCTTGCACACGCTCTTCACGAAGTCGTTGGCAGGGTCCTCTGAGAGGAACGCTCCCTCGGCTTGGACGAGGCCGTGCCAAATGCCTATCACCAGATGCAGATTCACACTTTCACCCGAAGAGGGTTATCCAACATTTCCATGCTCGGGACAGATGTACTCTACCTTTGCCTTCTCGCCACAGACAGGGCATGATAGCTTGCTCTCCTTCAGCTGCCTGACCAGGTCCGCGAGGTCGTACTCTATTACCTGGGGCCCGTTGTTCCACGTCTTGCCGCCGCAACCTTCAGCCAGGACCTTCCTGCTCTTCATCTCCAGGACGTAAACATTGGAACGGTCCTCGTAGCTCGGGTCGGGCAATATCCTTATCCAGATGCTATCGTCTTTCCAGTATTCCTCGCCGTAGATTCTCTCCACGGCGAACCTCGCCATATAATAGAGGAAGTTAGCTATGTCTATGAGCAGGTCGTCACCCAACAGCTTGTCTGGGTAAGCACACCCATCCCAATCCTTGTCCAGCAGGATCCCCGCCGTCTCCTCGTCGTAACGGTCCTCCTCGATCAGCCATGCCCTGAACTCGTCCCTCATCGACATCGCCGGCGTCTCCAACCATTCTAGGCTCAATCTTTCACCCGAAGAGGGGTGCTATGCTACGTTCACGGTAAGGGTCTGCGGAACGGGGTTGCCGAGCGCCCACTTCCTCACGTAGAGTGAGCCTATCCTCGGGGGCTGCCCGTTCTCCGTCTGCTCCTCGTAGCAGTAGGTTCCCTTCGTCTCCTTCTTCATCCTGAACTTGGCTGTGAAAGGCATCTTTCTTTTCACCCGAAGAATCTAGACCATCATGGACGCGACGACCCTGGCCTCCTTGAGTATCGTCTTGGCCTCCTCATTGACATCCTCGTCCTCCTCGAAGATATTCGGCCTGCAGAAGACCGTGCGGAGGATCTCTTCGCACTCGTCGTCCTCCCTGCAGTTATCTATCTCGGCGTGTGAGAAGTAGTGGGGGCATTGCGTGTTTCCGCACTCGTTCCTCCAAGCGCATACGACAACAGATTCCTTGACCGTTGGCAAACTTTCACCCGAAAAGCTATCCCACGACGGCCAACTCCTTCTCCTTCTCGCCGAACTTGCAGCAGGGGCAGCCCTCGCCCCTCAGGAACCTATCCTTCTCCTCGGGGGTCATGTCCCCGTTGTAGACGCCCCAGGCGTCCCACGGCTCGCCGCATTTCTTGCAGTGAATGTCTCCCAATGCTTTCACCCGAAAGGAGTAGCCCTCGTATCCTCTCGCTGAGGACGCCCCCGCACAGGACAAGCGCCTGGGCCACAGGGGCAAGGACTACCCGAAGAAAGGCTAATCGAGGGGCATAGGTAACAGGTCGGGCTCCCACGATCGGGAGAGGAGGAACCTCTTGGCCTCCTCCTCGTCATTGAAGAGGAGCTTTCTGCACAATGGACAGAAGTATCGTATATCGGGGACCTCGCCAAAGGTAACATCAGGCTCGTAGACGCCCTCGCCGTCCTCTACGTAGAACTCTCCAGTATGGATTTGCTCGATATTTAGACGCGTTATCGTGCCCTTGCACTCGGGGCACTCGACCTCGTATTCCCAGTCCACGTCGACATGGCCATCGCTTGTCACACTAACTACGCTCATTCTTTAACCCGAAGAGCCCTAAGGCAGCCTAATCCTGCTCATGCCGCCGAGCTTCGCTATCCTGCTCCGGGAGTGGCCTTCCAGGAGCGCCCTGAGATCCTTCAGGTCGAAGGCCCATCCGGCCTTCTGGAAGTTCAGCTCGTCTAGCATGACGAGGGTGAACAGCCTGAAGAGCTCCCAGACGTCCGCCTCAAGCTCCGTGTGGGACTTGGTCCCCCTCTGGCCTAAGGCGAAGGCCGTCATCTGCAGCTCGTCGATCATCCTGTCCCTTTCTCCTTCGATCATCATTCCTACCCGAATGGCCTTCCCCTTTCAACCCGAAACAAGTTGGCGGATTAGAGGCTCGGCCCAGTACGCATCCCTGCAATGTACTGGACAGCATAACTGGCCAACCCGAACAAAAAAAGGGTGGGGGAGTACCTAGTGGTTGGCTAAGTACTCCATGAACTTCATGCCCCTCGGGTCCACCAGGCCCAGGGGGATCCCCTTGGACATGACCTCCGCCTGCTTCAGGAAGAGGTACGCTATGGAGAACCCTCCCTCCCACTCCGCCTTGAGCGCGGCGGAGTGGTTCACTGCGAAGATCTCCCTCGCCGTGGGACGTGGGCGGTAGACCTCGACGTCGAAGAGCCTGACCTCAAGGCCAGACTCCAACGTCAGGGCAACTCTCTTGGTTTTCACTCGTTGCACCCGAAAAAGGAGGAGCCTAGACCTCCACGACCTCATCGACCTTCAGGTCTTTGAGCGTCTCTGCCGCCAATGCTATCTCCTTGAGCAGCGTGGCCAGCTCGACGTAATCGTTCCTCATCGAGCCGACCGTCTCCTTGACCTCTATTGCGCTCCTTCTGTCCTTCTTGTCGGACTTTTCCGCGTTCAGCTCCTCTATGCTGAGCTTGCCCAAGATTCGGAAGGGCTTCTTGCGCGGCAAGCCGTCCTTCCTAAGGGCTCGGACTGTTGGTACGATATCTATTCTTGCTCTCATTGTCGCACCCGAAAAAAAGAGTGGGAAGATAGCCTAGACCTCTATCGTCTGGTCTATCTTCAGAGCTTCCTTCTGAGCATTGAAGAACTCGATGGCCCTGTTGGCCTCTACGAAGCCCTTGTATCTCTCTTGTAAGTCCTTCACCTTGGCCTTGACCGCCCCTTCCAGCAATAGGTGTCCCTCGACCAGGCCGTAGGGCTTGGTCGTCCTGAACTCCAGCTCGCCGTCTATGAATACGTTGTACGTTACCTCGACGGGCCTCTGCCTGGGCCATCCGTCCTTCTTCTTGGGAAGCTCACGATACTCTGTCGTGACCCTTATCTGTGCCATTCGTTGCACCCGAATCAATGACTCCGCCTGTTTCCTAGTGCTCCCCGCTTATACTTCCTTAACCTAGTATGGACATCGTCCCCTACGACCGAGGGCTCCAGCTAGGGAAACTCTCTGCCCCGCTTTGGGCGAGTAGTGGGGGTTCTGTTTAGAGTTATTATTCTAGCCTCGGGCAAGGTCGGCGTATCCTCTGGGGCTTTCGCCCCTCCCTCTCTTGCCGCCTACTTCTGATTCGGGATTCGAGAATCTGGGTACTATTCCCTTCGCACTTTGGGACGTGCGCCTAGCCTCAGCTAGGTGGCTACTGCACTCCGCAGGCGGAGATTACTCTGACCGCTAGGATCTTCTCTGTGTCTCTACCCGAGCTTAAGCTCTAGGTCTTGATTATCCTACAAGTAGGAATCTTGAACACTCAACAGAGCCTTTGATTAGCTCAAGCTTTACGCCGAATCGAGGTATGAGACTTTACCTTTTTCCGCGCCCGTCTTGCACACACGACACACGTCTCGGTTGTAAGATATCGCTTTAACCGTGTGCCGTGCCATTTGCACCACACGATATCTTAATCCATAATATACACAATAAATATATATAATTTACACAATAAAATATGATAATTATCAATGGCCTATCTCGGTTATTTCCTATAATCACTGTTATAGGAATATTGGATTTTATACTAAGTCTTGTATATGCACAATAAAAATAACTTATATAATATTTTTATTTTATTGTAAATTTATTTAATCTAGCAAGATAAGAACTCTCGAGGCTCTCGGAGAACGTGGCCATGAAGAAGGGAGCTGGGGATGGGACCGTAGCCAATTCGAGTAGCTGTTTAAGTCACATCAAATGTTCTTGAGGTTCTCGTCGCGCCTAGCTCCACCTCGATTGTTACTCTGGATCCTTTTGTCGAGGAAATGAACGACAGATCATAGGTTATCTCAACACTTTCTTGAGACTCTATGAGTTCGACATTCGGTTTCGCAAGAAGAAGAGCGACTTCTTCTCCATCTATGATAATCTTCGCCCACTGAGAGTTTATCGGAAACATCCATGAATTGCTTACCCTTACTGTGAGATTGTCGATGTCCACAATATCACCGAAAGTTGGCTTAAAGCCCACATCCAATATCTCGATCATCGGCACTAGGGCCGGGATCTCGTATTCGAACTCGGAGTTTGCCACGACGATCTTGAGTTCTATAGCCCCATTGATCTATACCAATTCTCTATCCACTTGTTTCTTAGAGCCATGTCCAGATAGTAACTTTCAGGTTTCTTATATTTCTCAGCTAAACCCTTGGCTTGATTAGTGGCCTTTTCTACAGCAAACTCAAGTCTATTAGGCATCCACTTATGGCCTGTCCCCATCTCTTCTCTAAAGAAATTTCTCAATTGTTGTTTAGCTCGGTCATCTAGATTATAGGGCTTGGTAGTCCCCGCCATCCCTCGTCACGCACCAGCTCACAGTATTCAGACCCGACTTTGAGACGCCAAATCCCGCCATACCAAGTATCAGGGGCATCATTTATGCCTGCCTAATGATATGATGCAGAGAGATAGCAGTAGTGTAACCTTGCTTGGAAGGGAGGGGTTACAGCTCAGTTATATTCTACGACAGCACTTATTACTACCCTAAAGTCTAAGGTTGGGAATGATTGAGCTGGATTTTCTCGAAGGATGCTTTCATTAGACTAGAATCATGCGATAGTTCTTTGACGGCAGCATCGATGGTATGTCCCTTAGGTTCTCGTCCTTCCAAAGGGTTTTGGTGAAGTTTACTTTAACTGACCTAGAGCTGCCGTTCAGATTTAAAGTTCCCATATAACCTTCCTCATCTCTAGTATACATTCCGAGCAAAAAGACGTAGCTTACAGCATTACCATGGTCGTACTGAGGGCGCAGTATGTGATATGGTGGAGGCTTTGTAGGGGGCCTTTGCTCCCAGTATCTAAGCCTTTTCTAAACAGGTCACTAGCATGATAAAATCTTAGTAAGCTCCCTGACCCTCCGCCCCTGATCGTGTCGTGTCTTTTATCTTGAGCTTGAGAATACGTGGCCGTCTTGCCTGTGATAGTATTGTACCAAGTGCGAGAACATGGCGCAACTGAAGTTCGCGCGATATCAAGACCTTCGTTTAACGCTCTTGTCTTTGCGACTAAACCATCTTTTCTGGTTTGAAGATCGATTATGCTTGTCCAAGGCCTTGCTCCCCATGGGATGCTCGAGCATGGCAAGCTTCACTTCATCCCCATGCTTGAGGCGAAGGTGCTTGGCCAGCTCCTCTTGGCCCTCGAATCTTTCACCGCATAACTTACAGTCGAATAGCATCTCATACCGCCAACAAAAAATGAAGAGGGGGAAGGTGGAGGCATTACGGTCCATAAACGGCCAGAAGGCCCAAGATGTCCCCCAATCCAAGCGTCCGCTTGTACGTCTCCCCGTAGCCAGAGTAGCCGTACATCGTCAACCAGTAGTCCTTGTCAGCGTACAGGTCATCGAGTCCGGCCCAGTGGCCAAATTCATGGGTCATTATGTTCTGGACATCCATCTTTCCAGCTTCGCCCGTAAGACTCCACTTGTAAAGCTTATTCATCCTGGTGTCGGTTTCGATGATCTGCGTGCCAATGTACCAGATGTATGTGACGGCTATGACGCCTGCTCTATAGGCACCCCATGCTATAACGTTGTATCCATCGTACGTGCCAGCGGCCTTGCTCGTTATTCCTTGGTATGAGAAAACTACTGCACCCGTCTGCGAATCCCAATTATCCGCCGATGTCTTTACGACCGTTACAACGGCATCTGCACCGAACCCATACTTGTTTGACGGATTCATCCAGTACTTGGCCGTTGTATGCCAACTGAACCCTAGCAGCACATAGTCTGGGTTCGTCATGGAATCGTCTTCGGACGGAATAGCATAAACCTGAGCGGACCCTTTCCCATGATTTGGCATGTGCTCGATGATCATCAGCCTAACCTCATCATTCCTGCTCGCCTGCGCGAGAACAGGCGTTGTAACGATGGAAGCTATTAGAGCGGCGAAGAGCAGCGTCCTCCAAAAGCGAACCATTTTCACCATCTCCATAAGCCAGCTTACTTGTGAATTTATAAGGTTTGCGCGGCCTCTACATTTTTTTAGAGCCAAGTAGTTCTCCAGCATTTGACATCAAAAGTATCATTCAGTGTCGAAGTTGATTGCCTCATATAAGACAGACTCGCATGGCCAAGTCGCGAGCCTCTCGGATGCGGGCGACAAGCGTAGAAGCCTGACTACCTTGATCTCCTCGTTGTGGATAAGGAGAGTGGACACGTGATCGAAGACTAACAGGGAGCCCTCCCCGACAGCGCCGAGCAGCTTGGAAACCATTATGCTTATGTCGCTCAGGTCCGAGAGGTTCGATAGCGCGTAGCCGTCCCATCTCGCATCTTCCCCAGCAAGGCAAGAGTAGCCGTCAACCATGATCGGGTATTGCGGGTCGAACCATCCCAGCTCCTTCAGACTCTCCCTGACATCTGCTGGCGACCTGCTCAGGGTCAGCACGACGGCGTTCTAGCCTCCCTTCAAATGCTCTGCGAGAATGCTATCGGCTAAGATGGTCTTCCCTGAACCGCTCGGCCCCTGGAAGAGAATGACACACCCTTTTGGGAGAGATTCCAAGCCAAGTTGGGCAAGAATGCCTGACCTATCCTTTTCCTCGATCATAGTTCATTGGTGAACGATCTGAATTGCTCGCGATGTTGCTTCTGTCTACCTTCAGCCTTTCTTGTTGGAGTTGCCGCCTTTGTTTCCGTTGCCGTCGCGATCCTTTCCCTTGCCCCCACCATGCCCTTGCTGTTTCCCGACATGGACTTGTGAGTTAGCTTTTGACATCAGATCGCCCATGCCCTTTGCAGTAGCGGTGCTATCGGTTGCAAGATCCCTGGCGGCCTGGATCAGTGGACCCAGGTGCTTGCCCAATCCCGGTTTTGCCTGGGATGCGGATGCGAGCTCATCAGACAGGAGCTGAGCTGCCTCTCTTGCACTCTCCGCATCCTCATTATCTCTCGCCAATGTCATCAGATCGGCAATGGATCCGCCGGCCGAGTTTTCCTCCGCGGCTTGCTTCCTCAGTTTCACATTGTCCAGAATCCGAGTTAATTCACCCTCTATGGAATTGACCCGCGCAACGTACTCATCGTCCGTGCTTGCTTCAGCCAGACCTTTTCTTATCATGAATCTGGTCAGGTGCCTTTCCTGCTTGGCCAGCGTCCTCTCGACGTTCAGCGCGAGTTGTTTCCCAAGCGGGAGCTCTGCCGAGACTATCATGGAATCTATGTTAACTATAGAGGCATTTGCTTTCTCTATCAGAGCTAGAGCCGTTTCGGGATCGATCTTCTTGTCGCTTTGAGCCAGGACCTTGTGGACGAAAGCGGTGAGCATGTTCCTCGCGGCCCTCAGCTGGTTAGCCGCGGTCTTGTTCTTGCCATCCTCTAACAATGCTACTGCAGCTTCGAGCTTCCTGGCGCTGTTGTTCAGGCTTGCGAGCAGGCTTGTATTGATCCCCATGATGTCGACGTCCGATATAACGAGCCCTTTCAGGTCCGTTAGGTTGCCTTCCAGTACATTGAGCGCCTCGGTGGCGTTGAGGACTTGGAATCGCGCGGAAGCCAGCAGGTTCAGGAAAGTTTTTTCGTTCAGGGGGTCTGTCACGTTGAACACATTCGCGCCATACGTCCCGTTCTTGGCGCCAAACGGAATGGCCCACGACACATCTGCTGGGATGCCGCCCGACTCGTCAGAGGCAAAGCTCACACTTGCCACCACGAGCCCGCCGTCGGAGACGTTTATCTCGTACATCGAGCCGCTGGGTTCGTACCCGAGGCCGGAGAAGAAGACGGGCTCTCCCACGGTATAGCTTGGCTTGTCCGTTTCGAGCGTCACGCCAACGCCCAATGCGCTTTTCATTACGAACGTGGTCAGGAGAATCATCGTTAGTAGGACTAGCGAAGCCATACGGCTCGCTCGAATTTGTATGTGTGAACCTTTCTTAGATTCATCCATCACATGCGCTTGCTTCATGACATATCCTGCATTCTTGGCTGCATGCGGATCGGGATAAGTGCTTCTGAAGGGCGTGACATGAAAGGAGGTTGAAGTTAGTTCAGAACGGTTCAAAGGCTCCGTATTTCGTTCATAACGGTTCATCCCCAGAGCATATCCTTCGGAAGCGCGGAATTTCCACCCTCAATGTGCTTAGATTGCAACGCAAAATCTTCCCAAGAGAACGGTTCTGAACTATTTATGAGGCTTCTGAACTGTTCTGCATGATCGGCGAATCCATACTGCGAAGTAGTGCTCAGAAAGCCTTTTCCCAATTTCGGTCATCATCATCATCATCATAGGTGGCCGATCCCGATGAACACTCCAAACCCAGTTCCTCTGATTCTCTACACCATCCCGCAAGTGAAACAGAGTGCGAGGGAGAACGGAAAGCCGCTCAGATGAGAGGTGATTGAGAATGCAAGAGATCAACATTCTGGTCTTCCAGCGCCTCAAGCCGAGGCAGGCGGTTCTCTGTCCGTGGGAAGGATGCCTGAAGACGCACGAGGATTGCAAAGCGTGCAGATACCTGATAGGGGTGGAATACGACGGCGTCGTGTACTGCAGCTTCAAGCCTTTAGACCAGCAGCCCCGGTCTAAACAACCCACTGTGCTGGACAATATCGGATCATTCTTATAGACTGGATTAATATGCGGAAATTGAAAACCTAGTGTAACCGTGCCATCGGATCTAAGGTTAGAAAAAAGGTATCTCTCGAAGATTGCCCCTCTCATGCAGGCATAATTTGAAAGGGATGGTAATCAAACCGATCCGCCTTCGCAACAGCCTCTACCTCCTAGTACCTTGCGAGGTTGCGAAAGTGACGGACATCACCGAGAACACGAGGTTCGTGCTTCAGCTAATTCACAGTAGGCAGACCATCTTGAAATTCGAGAAGATCAATGATTATTCCGAAGAGAAGGAAAATCATGGCTTGAAGGCCATGAAGGCCCTCAGCTCTCCCCAGCAATCTTAGCCAGGTTATGGTGGCTCTGTTATCTCGGCCTTCTAATCGTTATTGCCATTCTTTGGTGAAGATAAAGACCTTAAGTTAAGTTTCTAAGCCTCATTGCGCGCGTATACATGTTTGAGGAGACGCCCGAGATAAGTCCTCCGATCGCGTCATTCACGATAGGACCCAACTTGCCCAAGATGCCGGGCTTGGCCTGATCGAACCGGATGAACTCGAAGATCCCTTTTGCTCCAGCAATGTAGTTGGCTATCGTCATACCCAGAAGCTCGTCAGCCACCAACCCTGGACGGCCCATAAACCTCTCCTTCGTCAAGCCTGGAATTAGGCCAGCTTCTGCATCCTCCTCGGCCCTGAAACAGGCAACCTCCAAGCAAGAGACGTTCACATCTGACAAGGCATCGTAGAACTCTTCCCTAAGGATTTCGGCAGCCTCCTCTCTCGTCTCCACCCCAGGATGAGGGACGAACAGCTCTAGAGCTGTTTCTATGAGATCCCTCAGCGCAATTCCCTTGTCTTCAAGATACTTTAGAAGTGGGAGGCTCGGAATGTTTGATTCCATATTGTCCATCACGTAGCTATTGTTTATATGGTCTATCGATAAACCTTATTAAAGCGTTGGATATTTTATCCAACGTCCTCCTTTTGAAGCCAAGACAGCTCTCCGCCATCGCTCTTCTAGCCGCTCTGGGAGCTGTGATGAGGATCGGATTTGGGAAGGTTGCTCTGGTCGTGCCACTCGAAATCTACGGAGTCTTTATCAAGGTAGGGCTCACAGAGACCCTGACTTTTGTAGCTGGCTTCGCCTTAGGACCACTACAGGGCTTCTTGACAGGCTTTCTCACAGTAATCGTATCAGATATATTCATGATGCCGGGGCCCTGGACGCCTTTCATAGCCGCGATCATAGGTCTGATAGGGGTCCTCAGTGGGATCCTACGTCGCCTAGCCGATGACCCAAGCAAGCTGTTCTTGGGCCTTTCAGCCATAGCCTTAACATCGATGAGCGAGTTTCTGCAGAACGCTTGGTTCGCCCTGTTCTTTCAGATCCCCCTCATGCCAACTCTTCTCATGGGTATCCCATCCATGGTCACAGCCCTTGTAAACAACGTGATTCTGTTCACGTTGCTCGGAAACAGAATGGTGAAGATGGTTAGGGAGGTGGCTTCTCAACCCAAGGACGGATGATCCCGATGAAGATCGCTGCATCATGGAGCGGTGGAAAAGAAAGTTGCTACGCATGCTACAAGGCACTTGCCAGCGGCTTCAACGTAGACTATCTATTGAACTTCATCTCCGAGGATGATGGAAGGATCATGTCTCACGGATTGAGGGCTGAAGTTGTATCAGCCCAGTCGCAGGCGATCGGAATCCCAATCATTCAGCACAAAACTACATGGGACAAGTATGAAGAGGGATTCAAGGCCGCAATAGATGGGCTGAAAAGGATGGGCGTCGAGGGGGTGGTATTCGGTGACATCGATATTCAAGAGCATAGGGATTGGGTGGAGAGGGTGTGCAGGGAGTGCGGAATAGAACCCTTCGAGCCTCTCTGGGGCGTCGGCCGCGAACAGATCTTAGCCAATCTAATACATGATGGCTTCGAGGCGGTCTTGGTCAATGCCAAGGCCGATATTTTTGGAGAGGAATGGTTGGGCCGCAAGATCGACGATGGGTTCCTAAGGGACCTAAAGGAACTCCAAGCCAAGTGTAAATTTGACCTCTGCGGCGAGTCGGGCGAGTACCACACATTCGTGGTAGACGGCCCGATCTTCAAGAAACGTCTGAGAGTACTTGACAGCAGCAAGCTTCTAAGAGAGGGATACTGGAAGCACTGGATTCTGGACATATCCGGATGTGAGCTCGTGGAGAAGAGCGTCCCTTAAGGTGGAGAGAAATGAGGAAAATACATGACATAATCCTCGTCCATAACGAGGGCAGGGCGGAATCCTTTCTGAAGGGCTTGGAGGGGGGAAGACCACTATTCGTATGCACGATAGGGACGACCGAGACCGCGAAGATCCCCGGAATATCCGCGGCTGGGAAGAATCCCGAATTGGTCGATTACACCCCGTCCGCTGACGTTGAGCTCCTCCTCCTCGGAAGATGCAAGTGCATTGCCGGGGTGCCCGTAACTCCAGAGGGCATTCCAACGCCTGCCTTGATCACGATGTCAGCCCTTAAGCTGGCAGACATACCGATCCTCGTTGCCAACGGAGGGTCGAAAGTAAATCCCCACGTTCCTTTCTTGGATCTTGGGGGTAGCCCGGGAGAAGACATCAGAATAGGAAAGGCTGCAGAAAACGTTGAAGAGGTCATTCAAAGGGCCATGATTGCTGGAGAAAACCTGGCTAAGGCGGCCGATTATCTTGTGATCGGTGAGAGCATTCCAGGAGGCACGACGACGGCGCTCGGCGTCCTACTAGCCATGGGCATAGATGCTGAAGGAAAGGTCAGCAGCAGCATGCCTGGTAATCCCCATGAACTGAAAGCTAGAACCGTTAAGGCGGGAATGAAAGCTTCGGGTGAGAAGCTTGGCTCGCTAGCTCAAGATCCGATCAGGGCTGTTTCATGTTTAGGGGATCCGATGATACCGGCCTTCGCAGGGCTGGTTCTGGGAGCTGCAGCCAAGGTTCCGGTCCTAATGGCAGGAGGGACCCAAATGGGCGCTGTATTAGCCGTTGTCAATGCATTAAACCAGGATGTTTTAAGAAACTTGGCGATTGGCACCACGAGATGGATTGTAGCTGACAGGACATCCGACCTCAAAGGCATAATCACCCAGATCGCTGACGTACCGATCTTAGCTGCCGATCTGGACTTCAGCCAATCTAGGTTTCAAGGATTGAGAGCCTACGAGGAGGGAGTCGTGAAGGAGGGAGTCGGTGCTGGAGGCGCAGCCATAGCGGCCATGATCAAATTGGGAGGCTCTATGACGAAAGAGACCTTGCTTGCAGAGATCGAGAGGAACTATGAACTGTTGGTAGGATCGAAGTGATGTAGGAGGATGTTGAAGGAGTTAAAGAACATCGTGACCTTTCTCACTATCATCCCAGTTGGCATGGATCAGGACTGCCTAACCGACGCGGCAAAATACATGTCTCTCTTCCCATTAGTGGGGGCCTTTATCGGATCTTTGGCAGGGATGTTTGCTTGGCTGCTTCTCCAGATTCTACCGGACGTAATCGTTGGAATCCTAAGTCTAGGTTTGTTGCTGCTGATCACTGGGCTACACCACACCGATGGGCTGCTGGACTTCGGAGACGGGATAATGTACCAAGGCCCGCCGGAAAAGAAGATCGAGATCATGCACGACAAGCAGACGGGAGCTGGTGGCTTTGCGCTGGGGCTGATAACTTTGCTGTCGACGGCATTCTGCATAGCAGGGCTGAAGGCGAATATCGTCATCCAAAGCCTAATAGTATCTGAAATCTCGGCCAAGTTATCAATGTTTGTCGGGGCCTGGACAGGAAAGTCGGCTCACAAAGGAATGAACACCTACTTCATCAACGCCATGCATGAACAGCACAGAAAGGGGCACCTGGTGATGGCCTTAACGATCTCGTTCGGTATGGCGACAACTTTGTTGTGGACCACGGGCTTTATGGCGGTAACCTCTGGAACGATGCTGGGCCTGATCATGGTCGGCGTCTCGAGAAGGCACTTTAGGGGCATGACGGGCGACGTGTTTGGCGCGATGAACGATCTCTGCCGCATGGCCTCCCTGATCACGATCGTGGCGTTTGCCAAATGGGCCTAACCGCGCTCGTCATGGCCGGTGGAAGGGGCACCCACATGGCTCTAAGCGGAGAGAAGCCCCTGCTCAGAGTGGGTGGCAAGCCCATGATCGAATACGTCATCAGCGCCTTAAGAGGCTCTAAAATGGTAGACGAGATCGTGGTTGCAGTTAGCCAACACACGCCTGAGACTGCCCAGTTGATGAAAAGGTTTACCGTAAAAATTCTAAAAACTCCGGGAAAAGGTTACGTCCTTGACATGCGATACGCCGTTGGAAAGCTTAAGCTGGACACGGTTTTAACGATCTCAGCTGACCTGCCATTGATCACATGTAATATCATCGACAAGATTGTAGAAAGATACAGGCAATGCAACAAACCAGCCTTGACCGTTGTAGTCCCATTGGAAACGAAGATGAGGCTTGGTTTGGGAGGAGAATATGTTCTCAAAAAGGGAAATAAACGACTGGTTCCAGTTGGAATAAACGTGATCGATGGAAGGAGGATCGATGAGGGAGAGTTAGAGGAGGATATATTCATTATCGATGAAGACGAAGTCGCTGTGAATGCGAACACGCCCCATGATCTAGAGATCGCGGAACATCTATTCGGGGAAAAGCTCCAGAGGAATACTAAAGGATAAAAAGGTAATAGTTAAATGGAAATAAGTACTCGTAGACGGGGGTTTGGCATGTGCGCAGGCGAATGGAAGTGCGCAAAGTGCGGATCTGTGAACCATAGGAAGAAGCACATCAACTTCAGGGGAAGCATGGGAACGACCGGCTTCCTCGATGCCACGGAGGTCACGGCGTACATCTGCGATGGATGCGGGTACATCGAGTTCTACGAGGGCAAAAGGTAGCCAAAGATAATGTTATGGATCTATTTTTGGACTTGTTTTTAAAATGATCAACTTTTGCTTCATTAGATAGGTAAATCTATAAAGATGTTCATTTACGCAACCGTTTGTTTCATCTTTACGAACAACAAGCTCTTTTACTCAAGAAATCCGCAGAGCTGTTTGGTGGCGGAAAGTGGAACGGCCTCGGAGGAAAGATAAACAGAGGTGAAACGCCTGAGCAAGCTTGCGTTCGAGAGGTTTTTGAAGAATCGGGATTGAGGGTAAGCAAGCTCAGATATCACGGTCTTCTAAAGTTCTGGTTTGGAGGCAAGTTAGATTGGGTTTGGAGGCAAGTTAGCCTTGCAGCAGAAGCGTTGAACCTGTCCCGCTTGGTTCTTTCTGACCCCTCTCTTGACGATTTCAGGTGAACCGCACTTCTTACAACTTAGCGATTGTGGTTCTGGTAGTTCTAGTTGCGGCGAAAAATTCTGTGATAAGGCTTTGTCTCGTAAAGCTACTGAGTAGCTTACGGCTTAGATGTGCTTGCACACTATGCCCCTGTTCAGGTAATCTGGACATTCGCACTTCCACTCACCCTTCTCCTTTGAGACCCCATACCAGCCATTGCCGCTCTGAGACTTGACCGTGTATGTCTCGGCATCTACACGGTTTATAGTCCCCGCTTGAGACACTATCGCCAAACCCCTTATCTGTCCACCAGTACCTTCCAAATGGCCATGTTACATCAAATGTATTACATCGTCTGCCTCCACCACCCATTTCATCCCCCCCGGCGATGTCAGAATCATCAATAGGGGAGGGGGAAGAACACCCGAAGCACGTGCCTCCAGAACAAAGGCGGGTATGAGCAGAAGAGCCGAAGCGAGCCAAATCTCGGATGTCCTCGGCTTTGGAGCCCAGGTGTATGGTTGAGAGCCCAGGGGTATGGACACGTGTCATCCTATGGTCTAGATCAGCCTAGGACTAATCTTGTCTGAGCCAGTCTAATCGGGAGGAAGGGTGTAAGGCATCTACCCACTAAGGTCTCCCCTTTGAGCCCTGGGCTGAGCCCTAGGCTGAGTCCTGGATTCATCGCAGGCACCTGAACGAGAGGAAGACACGTGTCACCTCGAATAGAGGGGGTAACGCACGTGACCCCTAGACATGCGGCTCTATGCGGCTTTAAGATTAACAACTAGGGGCATATCCAGTCTTAGATAGTCTGACCTTAACAATGTGACAAAGAGCCTAGGACTGAGCCTTGGACTGATGTGTCTGAGCCCTGGGCTGAGCCCAGGACCGATAATGAGCCTAGGGCTGATGGGAATGAGCCTTGGACTCAGCCCAGGACTGATCCAGTCTTATATACTTTATATAGCTAAGGAAGAGGGTAAAGCAGGACCAATTTTGAGTACTGAAGGGCAAAAACCCGAGCAAGAGGTTACCCAAAAAGACTCGCCCGATGAATCCGAGGACAACAGGTTGAGATCTCCAGAGGAAATCATGGAGAAGTACAAAAACGACCCATTTGCCTTCAAGAGAGGCTCATTCAAACTCAGTCTTGAGAAGATAGAGGACATCAGGCACTCCTGGGGAGTAGAAGGCTTGACAAGGCCTTTAGCGTTTACGCACTTGTAATTGACCCAAGTTTTCTAACGGGTTAGTCGTCCTCGACGTAACTTCCAGCTACACCGACCAGCCTTGAGATTGAGAGCGACCTTGTTGGACCTGGACCCTTTTCGTGTGACAGTCATCCTGTTACATCAGATTCAATGTTGCCAACGTAAAGATGTCTTGGAGCAAGTCAGCTGGAGGATCGTCTTCGGTGCTATCGCAATCCCAAAACCTGTAAAAGCCCTGATCTGGATGTTTCTCATTGAAGGTAACATGCCAAGAACAGGCAAGTTTCTGAGGTTCAAGTGATAATTCTTTAGGAAACTTTTCTGTTAGAGTGATATTCCCGCCAAAGGTAGAAACGCCAAGCCCAATAGCTCCAATTTTGGTGCCTGCCTTTTTCCATCTTGTTATTACGAAAGCATTCCAAGAAGATGGAGATAAGACAACATACGCGTATGCTAGAGTCTCATTTCGCAATCCTAATTTATTCTTCAGTATGCGTAGATCATATGGATCCTCAGCGATATTAATGTTAACAGGCCGCTGACTATACCATCTAGATTTCATCTTTTCTCTCCAGCCAAGCATCCATTCTGAAACAGAGCTACATTCTGCCATCAGCATCTGAACACCCAACATGCCGTAATGTATATCAGTTTGCCAAATTTCTTCACGGCCTCCATCCTCGTGAAGTATACCTCTATACCAGAAAGGATGATCACCAATCCACACTATTCTTCCCGAGGCATCAAGATATCTTCGTATAAGATCACTAGGCGATTTAATAGTCATAATAGTTTTTGGCACTATGTCTTGAGAGAAGACGATTACGCTTCTATGGGCATCATTCTCTATTATCCTTTGCTTCACCCAATCCCTGACTTCCTTGGCATTCTTCTCGTAGAAACCTTGTCTCTTTAAATAATTTACAATGTTGGCAGTCCATTCTTTAGTAATCCATGCTCTGCCGTAATACTCATCATGATAGACGATTTTCAGTTCGCTAGTTTCCAGAGCGCTCGCCATTCATAATTAATTTAAGTTTCCAATTTAAGTCTATCTAGTCTCGCTAATGTGGTAGGCGATTAATTTCTCTCCAAGAGTGGAGGAAAGGGTGCTATTTGGGAAAAAGGGAGGTAATGATTTGAAATGAAACAGGTAAAGGCGTCGAGATTCAAGGCGGTATACAACGCTGTGGGAACATATATGGCATCGAGCGTCATCGACACCAGGGATGTTCAGTCCGTCAATAATTGGGGCCCCAAAGACCACGTGACTGGATAGGTTTGATTAAGGTATCCATCACATGCGAGTTAAGGATTGCTGAAAGATAATACGCCTCATCTTCAGACGAACTCTCCGCGTAGATTATGCTATAGTCCGATACGAATCCGTTGAGGGGGAGAGCCAGAACTGAAATCAGGAACCACATTAGCGATGAGCTCAAGCAGATTGACGATTTCGTGTGTCAGCTAATAACATCCTAATAGCTGCTGCTATTTTTACAAGGCAATCGCGTTATTCAAGCAACTTGCGTAAGGCCGAAGTCCAGGCCAAACAAGCCTCCTCCAGCAGGTTGCCAGGGAGCTGTACTCCCTTGGGAGAGCGTTCCATGGCACGCCGTTCAGCAGCAGCGCCCTAAAGCAAGCAACGAGGTCAGGGAACCTGGTTCAAAAAGCAAGGGAACTCTTGAAAGAAGAGGCGCTTCCTGAAGAACCAGAAGAAGAGAAGGAAGTAAAGCTGACACGTGTCTGCTGGTGCTGGATTCAACCTAGAAGCTAATACGATAGACCGTGGTTGCGACGCTCAGACTATCTATAGAATAGGCATATTATTACGGGTCGTTAGAATTGCCTTAAAAAATTCCAGAGATAAAGATGGCGTGATTGAATTGGTCAAGAATACGAGATAGGCTCAATCGAACGGGATAGGCTCTTTAAGCTCTGAGGCTATATCGGTAAGGGCTTGATTCTTCATATGTTGTGCAGCAAGGGGAGGTGAAAACATGGCCGAAGATAAAATAAGTGAGATATTGTCGAGTGTCGCCAAGCTACAGGACCAACTCACGGTCCTTAGTACAAAGGCCGATGTCCTTAACGGCAAGATTGACTCTCTGAACGTGCTGGTCCAGGGGCTGAAGACACCACAAGTACAAGCTCCAACTCAGCAACCATTCCCAGAGCCAAAACCGATTAAAGTCCCGCCCGATTACAAACTAATCAAGAGCCGCTTCCCCGGGCGCTGTCGTGTGTGTGGTCTCGGGTTCGAGAAGGGCGACACGATCGCTTACGGCAAGGGGCCGCCCGCGTTCACCGCCCACCAGGATTGCGTGGAGGGGTAAAAAAAGGGAGAGGAGGAACTCGAGTGCATGCGTCCCTCTCTTGCCCATCCCCATGCGCCAGCAGGAGGATCCTGGCTGTAGGTTGCGGCGGCAAGACATGGAACAACACGCCTGAGGTCATTGAGTACGACCTCGCGGACCTGGTCGAGCAGCTGGAGAAGAGCAAGCTATCTTGCCCTGTCTGTGGCGAGAAGGCAAAGGCAGATGCCTGACCCGTGGGATATCGTTTGGGAAATCTTCAGTATAGCATTGAATTAGGTACGCGCGCTCTCCATGACACATGTCAATCTCTCATTTGATGCATCCGCGCATTCTGAATGGTATACGCACCCCCGCACACTTTGCACAGTATTTCGCCTTCGTACTTTGGGTGGGGGATTTGAACATCGACTCCGCAAAGACAACGAAAGACGCCAACCCCAGCTGCGTTTTGATAGATCTTGAAGTCTTTTGGTTCATTTCTCCTTCTTATCATTTCCGTCATAGAAGAACGCATCGTTTCCCTATTCATCTTAGGGATGTATTCATTCTCGAATCTTTGGATTATTTCGGGAGTTGTTAGCTCGTTTAATCTAAAGTCCAGTGCTTCCCTCATCCCATCCACATCTGCCAATCTTCCATAGACTTCAGGCTCATGCTTTTCTAGAGCTTGGATGAAATTCCAAGGCCTTATCGATTCTTCTAGAATTTTCGAGCTCTTTGCGAATGCTAAGATTAGTTTGCATAGCGCTTTGCATTCGAGCGTAAAGGCATCCAACGCAGGTACGCTTAACAGATATTCCTCACCAACGTGCTCCAGCCTGTAATCGAGTGAAGCACCTATCATGTCCGTGAACTCAACAGATACAAGCTTCCGGGGTCTTCCTTGAACTCGTTCTACGTCCCTCCGGCGCCCAAGCGCCTTGAGATCTCTAGTCGGGGCTGTCCTGATTGTTTTTCCAACTAGAGCGCCATCGGGCTCGCGTGCTCTTATCCTTGTGAATCCCATATCACGTTCAGTGGGGGTAAATATTCTGATTTCCTCTTTCTTTAAGAGCGCGTGGCGCGCCCTTGTGATCTCATACTTTTTTGCGTCTAGACAGCACGATAGGAAGTCAATGGAGGGGGGTCTGCCAGTGACCCCCATATACATGGCTGAGGCAACGACTAACTTCCAGCTTAAGGCTTCTACCTTGTAACTTTTTCGGGTAACCTTTGTTTCGGGTAATTGCACTAGGTTCTGGAGGTATTCAGCATATTCCTCAAGGGCCTCCGTGCTGCGTAATAGCCCATCGATGAGAGTTGAAAAATCGGTCAGCCTTTCTCGATCGCGCTTTTTTGCATCTCCCTCGTCCTTTTCGGGCTTGCGCTGCATAAAATGGTTATCTCTATTCTATAGTTAAGCCTTGAGGTATGCCTAAACAAATCTCGCTGTTAGAAGACGTGGATACTGTTGGCAAAGTGCTTCACCTGATAGAAAGCACAGAAATGCCCGTATCCGTGGATTTTGTGGCTAGAAATCTCGGGCTTAACTGGTCCACTGCCAGGGCTTTATTGATGCAGCTTTCCCTAGAAGGAAAGCTTGTGGCTGAAAAGACGACAAAGTCTTGGATCTTCAGTCATAAAGTTGAAGACGGGAGTGTAAAAAGAAAAAGGGAGGCTACAGTGACTTGGAAGAGGTCATCAAGAGCCTCGAGATAATACTACTGGATCTTCGCCTGCAAGTTGGAAGTAACCTGCACCGTTCCAATATCCAGCGAACCGCCAACCCCAGAGGAGAACAGGCAGAGGGAGAGTACGTGCGCGAGGCATGACTTCAGATTTGGACGGCTCCTGGCGAAACAGGAGCCGAGGCCGCACGCCTACGAGGTTGCACTCCTACGAGAGGTGCGACTGATTTTGAAAGAGGATAGATCACTTAAAAACTTTTCTGTAGCTTCAGCTTCTCACACAGAGAAAGGGAATCTAACTCCTCCGAGCAGAGATGAGCGGCTCTGTGTCCTATGTGCTAATCTGAAATCAACTGGGATGTGCAAATTCCAAGATGGCCGCGGTTGTCATGTCTATGCGTGCTACAAGGAAGGCCGGTTAGCCTTCGAGCAAGCATTGGATCTTAGGAAGCGATATCTATTCTTTTATGCCGAGCTGTGCAAGTTTCTGAAATTATCGGAAGAAAATAGGAAACTGATGTCGTCTCCAGAGGGCAAAAGTCTGATATTCGCACCAAAGAAGGCGATAGATGATCTTCTCCAGAGATATCTTGAATCAGGTAGTGCATCCAAAGACCCCTAGGGGTTGAGCAATAATGGCGGGTACTAAAGACGAACCTGGCACCCTTCTCGGGGCTGCTCACTTCTACGTTACGCAGGGCTTCAGCGTCTTCCCCGTTTACCGAGTCCCAGGCAGTGATCTAGACAAGAAGCCGGCAAACGATTTGCTATCGAAGACCAATACAGTAAACGAGGAGGGGACACCAAGTTGGAAGGCCCTAGAAGCGCGTCCGCCCACTGAGCATGAGTTGAAGACGTGGTTCTCAGAGCCAACGGAGGGTTTGGGTATCGCCCTCGTAATAAAACATCCGATCGCCGAGGTCGACTTCGACCGTGGGACGTGGCACCTCATCTTCCCGGACAAGACCCCCGAGGAGCTTAGCAAGCAAACCTGGGTCCACAGGTCTCCGTCGCCCGAAAGCGCCCACGCCTTCTACGTCCTCCCTGACAAGCTGATAAAGAAGAACCTCAGCGTGAAGTTTCCAGCCGAGCACGTGAATCTGGAGCTTAAGATTGATGGCTACGTGTTGGTCCCTCCAACTGAGGGCTACTATGCGCTCAACAGTCCTGGCCAGCCAATATTCAAACTGACGGAGGAAGGTACAAAGAAGCTAGTTCACATCTTCGAACTGTACCAGAAGTGTGCATTTCCGATATGGGAAATCCAGAAAGTGTGGATCCCGGGCAAGAGGCACGACCTTGCTGGAGCCCTCGCTGGTACTCTGAGGAAGGCGGGACTGAAGGAGGAGGAGACGGAACTCATAATTGGCGCTATCCGTAGCCTCGCGGGGGACCAGGAAGTTAAGGACAGGGAGCGTTACATTTCGGACACCTACAAGAAGGATATCAATGATATCGCCGGAATATCGAAGCTGAGTGAGATCCTCCTAGGGCTAGTTGGGGAGGATAGAACCAAGAGCATCCTATCGTCCCTTCCAAGGCCTGAGCGCGAGCTAATCAAGGGTTCGGCACAGCCAGCGGAGACATCGATCCCACTTCAGGGGACATCTGAAAACTATCGACTCGAGAAAATCGGAGACTTAGCATACATCTTCGACAAGAACGGAGAACCTGTATGGTCTGGAAAGCCAAACTCACTTACAGGGTCGTCCCGTACCAAGAAGGACCTAATAGAGAAGTTCAGCTTGGACGAGAAGGTCGTTGACAGGGCTGTAGCCCAGTTCACGCTCGACCTTAACAGAGCCACCAAGAGAGGAGCTACGGAAGGGAAGGTTGAACAGGCGGGCGGAGGTTTGGAACAGACGGTCGAGAAGTACCTCTCCTCCACCAGGGGCAACCTGATCCATCCTTCTCTTGACTACCTTCCAGATTTAGGTTTGACTATGGGGGTACCCTTTGAAGATCAAGATAAAATACTGATAATTGGGGAGGATTTTGCATTTGCGGCTCCTTTATCGGTGAGAGAGATAAAAAACCCGAGGCGCGATCTCCATCTTCGTAGAGACACCATTTGGTTCCCTCTCCAGAGGAAACACGTTTGCGCTTTGGCAAAATTATCTCTTGAGCTTAATAATAAGCCCGAAATCGTAAAAGAAGAATCAAACAAGGCTTTTCAAAATCTCCTCAGGAAGCATACCCACTACCTTTATCATTCGAACGAAGTTGAACACCACATTGTCTGTTGCTGGATTCTAGGTACCTACCTCTATGTAATGTTCCAGGTGTTCCCCATCCTCGCCGCTGGCGGGGTAAGGGAGAGCGGCAAAGGAACGACTCTATCGTTCATCTCCATGTGCGCGCACAAAGCTCCGCCAAGGGCCGTCGTCCCCTCCTTGGCGGACATCTCCAGAGAGATACACAACATGCGGTCCACCATAACCATGGACGAGGCGGACTATGTTGGAGGCGAGTCCTACGCCGAGCTGCGGGCCTTTCTCGAGAGCGTGACTGAGAGGGGCGTAACTCGACCCATAATGAACAAGGACACGGGAAAGCCAGACAGGCTTGAGACGCAGGCACCCCTAGCCTACGCCAGCAGAGGAAAGATCGACGTAGAGGACAAAGCCATACTGATGGTTATGGAGGAGCCCGATGATTTAATTTACAGTTTGAGAAGGTCCGAACTTGAGGAAGACCCAGAATGGGAGGAGATCATCCAGCAGTGCATGGCCTTTGCATTAACGTACCACAGGGCCATTCGCAAAGCCTACGACGACCTTAGACCTTCTCCCAGACTTTACGGCAGGGACTTCCAGCTCTGGAGGCCCATACTTGCCATCTCTAAGATCGCGTGCCCAGAAAAGTTCGATGCGATAAAAGAGTACGCCGAAAACTATGCCCTAAACCGGAGAAAGAGGGCAGAGACTGCTGAGATTGAGGTCGTACTGCTGCGAGAGGTCGCGGAGAACATCGATGTTAAAGCAGAATATTATCTAACGGAGCTAACAGAGATCGTCCAACGGCAGCTGCAATGGATTAAGGGCTGGCAGCCGGTTGCAGCAGCTGTGAGGAATTTGAAATGCCTCAAAACAACGAGGCCTCCCTCCAGAGGTAAAGGTGTCAGGTACGTCTTCGACATAGAGAAAGTGAAGACTAGGGCACGCAAACGAGGCATAGATCTGGGAGGAGATAAACAAACCACATCCGAAAAGCATGCCTGCGCCTCCTGCCTTGAGATCCTCAGGGATCAGGGGCTTGTAGAGAGCTGGGAGGAGCTCGATGGTGAAGGGATATGCGAATGGTGCGGCGGAGTGACTTCACTTTTCAGGGTCAGGTACAGGGTTCCGGAAACATCGTCCGGATCGACGGCTGAGCTGATCAAAGCCCTCAGGGAGAGGTGGGCCGGTGGCAGCAGGGAGAGCTTCATTGGGCTGGCTATGGAAGTCAGCAACTTCAAAGAGGGGCAGGCTAAGCGGCTTTTTGACGACCTGGTTCTGGGCGGCTATTTAGCTGAGGAGAGGGAGGGCCAATGGAAGTGGGGGAGGTAAAGCTGCACAGGCGCCTTAGACCGGAGAGTAAGGACATACAGGCCGAGCTCCAGCGGGAGCTCAGGACTCTGATGGAGAAGCTCAGCATAAGCGGCCTCCAAGTCCTCTGGTCCCCCGATGAGAGCAGCAAGCTTTCTGGAGAGGTAAAAGGACAGGTGATATACATCTACGAGCCAGGCTTGGAGAAGGCGATAGAAGTTCTTCGCCACGAGGTTCTCGACTATATGGTCAGCCAAGCTATCGAGCCCTACAAGGACCTCACAAATGCTCTCGTAAAGCTCCTGAACCAGAAGGCCTACGAAAGGAAGGAGGAGGTAGTTGAGAAGCTCTCAAGATCCTTGAGTGAACTTCTTGGAGACGCTAAAAGGGACAGGCTGGGCGACAAGACGCCGCCCCGCATAGCGGCACCGCGAAGGGGGTCTGAGCAAACAAGTTGTCTGACCCCAGGCCAGCAACAATAGTAGGGTCTCCAGACCCTTATGATTTCGCATATCGTCTGCTGTTTCTGTTACTCTTTTATAACCCCTTTTTACGAGTAGATATTCGGGTTGAGTTAGAGGCGATTTCATGAAGGTCCTTCAACGTAGGTTTTACGAACGGGACACCATAGCAGTCTCGAAGCAGTTATTGGGTAAGTATTTGGTGAGAAAACTAAATGAAGGAATGATAATCGGAAGAATTGTTGAGGTCGAAGCATATAAGGGCAAGGATGATCCGGCAAGTTACGCACATAGAGGGCTCACAGCGAAGAGCAAGCCAATGTTCGAACACGGAGGATTAGCTTTCATTGTCCCCGTTCATGCTTATCTTTGTTTCAATGTCACCACGGAAAAGAGAGGAATACCTGGTGCTGTTCTTATACGAGCTATAGAACCGGTTCAAGGATTTGAAATAATTAAGGGCAACCTTGAAAAAGAAAACATAAAGTTAATAGACGGACCTGGCAAGTTGACTAGAGCGCTGGGGATAACCCGGGATCTAAATGGTTTGGACCTAACTAAATCAAAGGCTCTTTTCTTATGCTATCCCGAAGTTCAAGAAAAATTCAAAGTCTTCTGTAGCTCCAGAATTGGAGTAAAAGGTGGGGAAAATAGACAGTGGCGTTTCTATGTTAAAAAAAGGGGAAATCTAGCCTCGAAAAATAGTGCTGTATACGAGGTAACCTTGTTCGGCTCCAGTAGAAATTGAGCTAGTGCCTATAATAAGACTTCCCAGAGCTTGCAGATATATCCGATGAAGAAGTAGATAAGGCTCTGGACAGAATGCGGAGGCGGATGAGCGATGAAGGAAGTGAGGAATAGGGTCTACGTGATGAAGTCTGGAACCCTCACCAGGCTGATCATTACAGGTAAAGCCACCTGCAATCGCTGCGGGCTGCAGTTCAAGGTCGGTGACAGGGTGACAGGGTGACAGGTAGACTGGGCATAAGTAATCCTAGATACCATGAGGCCTGCATGGAGGAGACGAGGCTTTGAGCTACAGGGAGAAGATGGACGTCTAGCACAACAAGGATCTTAGGGACTCCCTCGCTGTCCTGTAGCTTGTAGCCCAATTTGGCACGCAATGGGCTACGCAGAGAATCTGCGAAAGATTTTCCGTATCATTTTTCATATGGCAAGTATCACTGGAGCGGACATAGGAACTGCAAGGTTAGGCTCTCCCCAAAGGAATCCGCCCTTCTTGGCGACATCTGCCCAAAGTGCGGCAAGAGGCTCACAAAGGGCGTTGAGCAGCGTGTGAACGAATTGGCCGATAGGGAGATGGGCTACAGACCCCGTGATGCGGCTGACTATGTCCATCTGCTGCCATTGTGTGAGCTAATCGCCGCCGTCTATGGGATAAACTGCGTGGACTCCGCTAAGGTTTGGCAAACATATAACAAGATGATCGAGGGCTGCGGATCCGAGTTCTCCGTCATGCTCGAGGCCGAGGACGAAAAGATAGAGCGGTTGAGCGACAAGAAGCTCATGGAAACCATAATGATGGTCAGGGACGAACGTGTAACCGTCGATCCCGGGTATGACGGCGTTTACGGCGTGATAAAGTTGGGCGGCATCTCAGAGGGATTAAGGATCTCGGAAGGCTAATCATAAAATTATGACAGTTTAAGTGCAGCGAGGTCCTTTGGGATGAAGTTGAGCCTCCTGGGCGTTGGGCGGGTGCCGAGCTCCACCGTGCGCCTCGAAGCATCGAGCAACATGGGCATTAGGTCTCTCCCGAGTACCCGCCCAATGCTTCCTCCCATGGCGGACAGCTCATCGAACCTCGCGACGCCGTCTGCCCTGACATACGGTCCGGATATCAGGAGAGGAACGGGTTCCCCTGAGTGCATTGCCCTGCTGCACGGCGTAGAATGGTCCCCTGTAATGGCCAACACGTTTGAAGAGGTGAAGTCGGCATCCAACTCCCCCAGCGAGTCATCGAATCGCTTCAGGAAGTGGGCTTTTCCTATGGCATCGCCCTTGTGGCTGCAGACGTCAGTTCCCTTCAGATGCATGTAGACGAAGTCGTGATCGTCTAGGAGCCTTCGCGAGGCCCTCAACTTCGCTCCGATATCCGTATCGGGCATCCCTGTAGCTCCTGGGACTTCGACTACGTCCATGCCCAGCATCTTGGCGACTCCTCTGTACAGCTTCCCTGCTGCCACACAGCCAGCCCTGAATCCCCACCTTTCTTGGAACGGGGCCATCTTAACCATCACGCCAGGGCTTCTCACAAGGACCACATTGCCAGGGGGGAACCCCCGTTTTCTGCGCTCGATATTTTCAGGGGTCCCGGCCAACACCTTAATGCATCTACGCGTCCAAGTGTTAACGAGGCGGCTCAGCCTCTCAGCACCACGACGGTCTGAGGCTTCCTCAAGCGGAAGGCATTCCAGTAGCGGTGCTCCTGTGATGTGCGGGTCGTTGTCCGTAACTTGATGAGACAATGCATCGCCCGAAACGACCAGAACAGCCCTATGTTCGAGGGAGGGCCATAGCTTGAAATTTACGCCCTCTATCTGGCCGCACTCCACGTTTAAGATGGAGGAGAGGTTGGCAGTTATTTCAGTGGGCAATCGGCCTGCACGCCTGTCAGAGACATAGGCCCTATCACCCCTCAACTCCGTCGTCGCGAAGTTGGCCCTAAAGGCTATCTCGCCTTCGCGAAGGGGAACGCCATCACCGACCGCCTCAAAGGGTCCCCTTCCGGGATACTCCTTCGAGATGTCGTACCCAAAGAGGCTGAGGTGGGAGGTATCGCTGCCTGGCGGCACCCCCGGCGAGATTGGATCGATAAGGCCTGTGGCCCCTCTTCGCTTAAACTTCATCATGTTGACCTGTTCAATGCTCTCCAGTGGGGACTTGTTCCCGAGCACGCTTGATCTGCTATCTCCCAGACCATCGAGGATTATCAGCAGGACGCTAAGGTCTTCATCTACCAATCCCATGCACCAACTAACTGGATGCCAACGGCATTCTGGAGGTAAATATGCTCTGCCTTCAATGCCGATCAGAGGCATATCAGCTTCGAGAGGGAAAGGCTGGGCAGCAAAGCGGTGCTCGCAAAGGACAAAAGAGCTGAAATGCACGCTAGCTCCTGAACCGGTGACACTGCCAGTAGGAGCAGCGAGATCACCGAAATAGACGCTGGGATTCCGAGGATCTTCTTCCATCGAGTTGGCGTTAATCCGATCTTTGTGAAATATCCGATCAGGAATATCGGAATTGTGAGGTAAACGAGTCCCAAGGCCAAGCCGTAGAAGACCAACGATGCCGCCGAATTGCCAGAGGCGATGAATATTCCTCTCGATGCTTGAAGGGACCAAAGGGCGGGATATAGGCCGAATTTCAGGACAGGCCAGATGGGGCCCTCTACGATGAAGCTGAGTCCACCATTAACCAATGCGAATGCCGAGGATATCCCCCTGTCGAGAATCGAGCCCTTGCTGAGGGATTCCCTGAAAAACCTAAGCCGGGTTAGGTCCGTAAAATCAGCGTCCTCTATCAGAAGCCTCGAGAAGATGCTGGCGGGCCAGTATCTGATGGTGATCTCGTCGGACTCATAAGTAATGCCTTGGAGGACGACTGCCGCCTTGAACCAGTAGTTACCGGGTGCCTTGGCTTCGAATGGGATGGAGAATGAACCATTATGAATAGTACCCGATCCATACCTCTCCCAACCATGGCCAGTGTTCCCATCGATGTAGACCCGCTGCCCCTCATTGTATGGCGCAACGCTGCCAAAAAGCAGGATCGATTCCCCCACGACTGCCGAACTAGCATTGGACCTCAGAACGACGTTAATTGCGGTCGGGTCTGCAAGGACGAACCCGACTGGTGCCGCATCGGCGACGTGGGAAAATGAGAAGGACATCATCGCGATCCAAAGTATAGCCGCTAACTGAGCCGAGCCATGCACATGATTTGAGGTACCAATTGAAGTTAAATGCCTTGCGCAAGGTCAATTCGAACTTTACGGGAGCGCATTCTACAGTGAGTGACGCGAATCGGACAATTCGACCAATGTGGCGCAGACAGCGAAAACCGAGAGGCTAGGCACCGAAACGTCTTTCGCGTTTTTGATACGTCCTGATTGCCCTCCAAAGATCATACTTGTGGAAATCGGGCCAGAAGATGTCGATGAAGACCAATTCGCTATAGGCACTCTGCCAGAGGAGGAAGTTGCTGAGCCTCTCCTCCCCAGAGGTCCTTATGATGAGGTCCGCATCTGATTTCGGGAGGTGCGCCGTGTACAGCCCCTTCTCTATTTTACCTTCGTCTATCTCCTCTATCCTGAGTTTTCCTCCTTCAACGTCGCTCGCTATCTTCTTGACCGCGTCCACTATCTCTGCTCTCCCGCCATAAGCAAACGCTATGTTGAGGAAGAATTTATCATACTTCATCGTATCCTCTTCAATGCTATGTACTAGTTGGACGACATCGGGCGGAAGGAGATCAAATCGGCCCATCACTTTCACTCTCACCTGGTTTTCATGGATTTCGTCGCCATTCAGGGCTTCCTTGATGTTGTCCCTTAAGATGTCCGTTATGGCATCTATCTCTTCCTTGGACCTGTTGTAGTTCTCTGTGGAGAAGGCATAGATGGTGAGTGACTTAATACCGATTTCGCGACACCATTCCAGTAGCTGCTTGACCTTCTTTGCCCCTTGCCTGTGACCGGTCGTATAGTCGAGTCCCAATTGGTCCGCCCATCTCCTGTTTCCATCGAGTATCAGACCAACGTGTGATGGCTTCGGACCGTTAGCTATCCCCCTGCCAAGGTACCACTCGTACAGACGAATGGTGAGTCCATTGTACACGACTTTCGATGCAAGGCGGAAGATGGGGGATTGCAATTAGTTTTTCCCCTGCGACCTAGTCCCGAGTAGGCTGCTTCCTCTCATACTCTTCCTTTCTAACCTTCTTCGCACCTCTGCTGAATGCAGTCCATCGTACGGCGTAGACCGATAAGCCAGCCACCGACAGTGTTAGCAGGGCCCGGAGTGAGGACTCAATCAGGTTCGATAGGGTGTTGGCATCAACGGAGATCAATACCGCAGCTATTGTATTGGCGAGCGGATAGATGGCCACTATGAGCACTATTCCCAACATGCTTCTCCAGGTGTCTTCGCTCTTCTGATAGGCCGCAGGCACGAGCTTTCCTACGGCGTACACCATGAGTCCCACCGCCATGGCATCTATGCTCTGCCGAATCCATTCCCCCAATAAGACGGATAGGTTGGCCATTATCGTTGTCATGCTTGTCACTTTGGCGGGGTAGAGGATCCAAATCCTGAAAGCGCCTATGTAACCCCCAACCAGTATCAGGGTCACGGCCGATATCGTCGAGAAGACCTCGATGACGAAAATGGGCGCCGGTAGAGTCGATGTCGCGAACTTCTTGACTTGGGAGAGCACCATCTTGTCCACGTCAAATCCCCTGATAACAGCGACCGCGCCCACGATCGCAAGGAAGACCGGAAGCGCCCAGCTTGGGGCCAAGGCTAAGAGCACGACTGCGATTCCCGGAGCCCCCAGGAACCACTTCTTGAACCTAGGATCCGTTACGAGCATCTTGATGTAGCGACCTAGGACGATGTATGATTCCTCAACGGATCTGCTATGCTTGACCACCACCCTCCTAATCGATGCAAGTGGGAGTTTCGATGTAACCACGGGTACGATGTCTTCGTCCCCAAAGCCATCGGTCACGACGACCGTCTCAGTTGGAATGTACTCCGATGCCACCTGTGCTATCTCCCGGAGTAGCTTCCTGTCGGACTCGAGCGTATCCCGAGGGCCTCCTGTTACGACCGCGACCCTGTAATCGGATCCGTTCTTCTCCATCTCCTCCGAGATCCTTAATGCCTCGAACATGGCGTTTGAGTCGGATTCCTCAGGATCGGCTATCGCCAACCTAGTGGCCGCCTGAAGGACTTGGAGCCTACCCACTATTGGCGTCGATACACCTGTCTTCTGGCCTATGTCGTCATCTCGGTCGATGCACAGAATGAGTATTTTCTCCTTGTCTTCCTTGACCTCGCTCAACCGCCGCTGTCTCCAATATTACTTACTTTGACATCAAGAATATATGGCTTGGTCGTCACAGGCTCTCAGCATCCCTAGACTTTCGAGGCCACAGCCCTGTGGACCGTACCCCATATATAGGACTTGAACCTTCTTCTCGCCTAGCATCTCTTTACCCAACAGGCTCAGTCTCCATTTCTCTCTTATTTCTGGTTGAGGATATATGTGTTGGTTGCCATCAGGTATTCCTATCCTTTTCACTTGATCTCGGGCATGCCCTCTACGTTTATGATGGTTGGAAACCTCCCGAGATAGGGAATCATGTGATACATGGAAGGTGGAAACCTACTCAACATAAATTCTATGTGATAGAGAAGCACATAAAGTCATTATGTGGGGAACTATTGAGGCACACCATCAATGCGCTCTTTGCTTTCTAGTAAAATCTTGAATTCGTCCCAAGTGAGCGATTCCCCCCTTTTCAACTTTTCAGCTGCCAGCTGGGCGACCCTTTTCCTCGCGTCATGCTCCTGTCGCTGGCTTTCTTGCAACTTCTCGTCTCTCGCTCTCCTCATTTTCATCTGCAGGATATGCATCTCGGCGTTCGCAGATATGAGGTCCATGAACTCCTTGTCTGCCCTCGCCTTCAATTCGGACACTTCCTCCCTTATCTTGGCAACCTCCTTGAGGACGTTTATGCGCTCGTCTCGTAGTTCTAGGAATGAATCGTGCCGCCGATGAGCCTCCTCGACAAGTGCTCTCTTCTCCTCGAGTATGCCCCCTAATTCTCCCCTCAATTTTCCAGCCTGTGCCCTCATGGCCCTCATCTCCAGTGCAATTTTATTCGCGCCCTCGTAAGGCGCCAACTTGCGCCTGAGTTCAGCTATGGATGTCACGATAGCCGATTCTTCCTTCGCGGACGCTCCTGCAGTCACGAGTTTCCATTCAAGGGCACCGAGTTGTTTGCTCAGTTGCTTCTCATCGCCAGCGAGTTTCGCCCTAAGGCCATCGAGCTTGCTGCCCTTCTCCTCGATCTTCGCCCTTATGCCTGAGACCTCACTCATTATGTGGTCTATTCTGCCCTTGAGCTCCTGCACTTTGCCATTGACCCTATCCCTTTCCAAGGCGGCCTTATCGACTTCCTCTTTCATCTTGGCAGCTCTATCGAGTAACTCCCTCTTCTTCCTGACGAGATCGTTCGACTCCTCCTTCTTTTTGGCCAACTTGCGTTCGATGGCAGCTGCCCTCTGCCCAAGCTCAGTCATCTGCTGGTACTCGTTCTGCAAACATCGCTCGCACCTACTTTATCCCGATCGTGAATAAAAGCATAACTTCGAGTATCCATGGCAGAGTGCCCATGCTACCCCCAACAAGATAGAATGTGACACAGTTTAGAGTTGAAATGTTACGTACTTGCTAAAAGTTAGTTACATCTAATCGTTCAGCTCAGGCCCAAGGCCATGATGAGAGGCTACGCTTCTTTCTTGTCAGATAGCCACCACTTGAGGACTTCTTTTCTCTTCTTCTTCGCCTGAGCTCTCTCGTCCTCAGCTGGCTTGAATTGCTTCTCCCTTGCTTCTGCCAGTTGCTCCCGCGTGTATAACACCCCGCAGCTCTTGCACACATAGCTCCTGATCGACGCATCGAAGAGCATCTGGCCCCCGCACTCGGGGCAATAGACAACGGGCATTTGTTTCTAATCCTATCCTCGAGACCTTATAAACATTGGCAGTTGGAATTAGTTGAGCCGCATGGCAAATTAGCATAGGGGCACACAAATGCATTTATTGGGCACTAGAATGCAACCCTGAGGCGGGGACGTAGTCTAGTATGGTCTTGGGCTGTGTCCCGCCAAGAGGATCCCAGAGCACGATGCGGGGAACCTGGGGCGCTGGAGACATGGAACGGCCAGAAATCGCGAGTTCAAATGACGAAAGAACAGATCTCGCCGTCCCCACCTTCTCTCCTTGTTATCGTATGGCGTTTCAAAGGACGGATCTTGCAACTTTATCCATATGCGTTAATCATCCATATGGGCCTGCCGTCTAGGAATTCCGTGAGCGACTGGGCGGCCTCCTTGCTCCTCGCCAAGGTCGAGACCTGTTCGTCAACCAGTATCCTGACCTGGCCCCTGATGCGTTGGGCTATCAACGAAGGCATCCCCCCAGATCTAGCGTATTCGGAAAGGGCCTTCTTCAGGTAGGTGCTTGCGTCGAGATGCCTCCTCCTCGTCATGATGTAGAATCTCTCGCCCTGGATCCACGGTCCCACAACACCCCTTCCCGATGCGTAGATGTCCATGTACCTTTGCGTATGCGGCGAGCCAATGGGGGGCCCGGTCTTCTTCCTCAGCAATGGCAAGGTTCTACTCTCGAGCTCCATTATAATGAATGATGAAGTTTTTTCATCCGTCCAAGCCATGATCCTCGTTACGTTGAAATCCGCATTCTTCATTATGCTTTGTATCTTGTCTCTGGCGCTGTAGAGTTGCCCCCAAAATATGTCCGGTGGGGCATTCACCTTCCCTAACTCAAATGCCAAGAGCTGCCGCCTTTCCCTCCTTATGGCCTTGCGGAGGTGAATCACACTCAGGGACCTTCGCAGCGGATAGAAGAACTTCGTGTTCGGCTCCTTCGTGAAGGCAGTAGATGCTGCCATCATGTCCCCAAGCTTCGTCTGTGTAAGAGCTGCCGCCACGTTCCTCCTCTCATCTGATGGATCTACCACTATAAGGCCAAAGTTGAATATCCTGTAGGCCTCCGCCTCTTGCCCCCGGTAGTAATTCATCGGGTCGATAAGGAAGGGAAGTTTAAGCGAGCTCATCACCTCGATGGTCTTTTGGAAGGTCTTGAAATTGTACACTAGGAGCTCGCACAACAGGCCACTAAATCCCCCGACCTTGATCTCAGCCCCATAGACACCAATTCCCTTTGTGAACCTCTTCAACAACCTGGCCTCATCCTTCTCTTCGCTCGAGAGGTTATTCCTGATGAACTCAGTATGGTATGGGGTCCTGTCCGTCGCAGATTTCCATTCCCCAGGTTTTGACTTGAAGCACGGTACGATGTCCAACTTCAGGTCCTTCACGTATGCCGTTACGAACGGATGCTCGGCATATCTCTCCACACACCTCTCCTCCCCCCAGAGGTTCTTCGCGGTCGAGATCGTGACCCCACCGATCTCCTCCTTCTCGTATTCGGGCGAGAACCTAACGAATATGTCGACGTCCGTCTCCCCCTTGAGCCAAGTATCCTTGGCCACCGACCCCTCAACGAGGACCTCTACTTGGTACTTTGACTTCGAGAATGCCGACTCGATCCGTGCCTTTGCGCCGTTGACCTCCTCGAGCATCCCCTCTTTTTCAGCCTCTGTCGGCACAACGTGGCCTTTAACGTAGTCGATCACTTCCTCAATGGATTTCATGGCTTTGCCTCACATATGGTATCGTAAATCGGTCCCTTAGGGGTGAGGGTGCTCTTCTTGAGCCGTACGGGCGAAGTCGTCACTTCGCCTATCGGTTCCTTGCTAAGCTCGTGCGCCCTTTCGACGAGCTTGTCCCTATTCCTACCCGACTTCACCCTTGCGATCGTTATGTGAGATTGGAAATCCTTCGAGTCCGGAGCGAATCCGAAAGGCTTGAGCAAGGCGGTCACTTTGTCTGCCGCAATGCTCAGCTCCTCGGCCCCAGATGTCATCCCAAGCCAAACGACTCTGGGCCTGGTTGCCGATGGGAAGAAACCAAGCCCCCCAAGCACGATCCTCTTGGCCATGAGTTCCTCCCCTCTCAGGAGCCCACACATCTCCCTCGTGAGGGATTCCTCGACATCCCCCAGGAACAGGAGGGTGACGTGTAGGATACCTGGGTCGACGAACTTGAGGTCAGCGTGCGTCAGCGAAAGCTCCCTTTGGATTCTCTCAACATTGCTTCGGATTAAAGGGCCTTCAATGTCTATCGAGACGAAGCTTCTTAGTAACAAAGCCGAAGCCCAGCCTCACATAAGGAATGCCGTATTTAAGAACAAGGATGCCATTCCCATGGCTTATAAGGCGTCCTCACCAACCGTCGTCGCCGTTAGATGCGCTCTTCAGGCCGTGATCCACAATCCCGTCGCCTACCTAGTCGAAGGCATGGCAGACGAAGGCTGATCTGCCTAGTCGGTCTACCCGGATCGGGCAAGTCCACAGTCGCCTCGATGCTCCACGATTATGGGCTTCCGGTAGTCATAATGGGAGATGTTGTCAGAAGGGAGGCGGAGATGCGAGGCATAAAATCGAGCCTTGGGAACATGAGGGGGCTAATGCTCAAGCTGAGAAAAGAGAGGGGCGACGCAGCGGTAGCGGAACTTTGCATCTCGCCAATAAATGGGACCGGATCGAATATGATCGTCATCGATGGGGTGAGGAGCTTGGCCGAAGTCCGAAGATTCCAGAAATTTACCGACACTGTCCTGTTGGGAGTCTTCTCACCTCGATGGTTGAGATTCAAGAGACTTCGGAGAAGGCGGAGAAGGGACGCGCCTCGGACCCTTAAGGACCTTTCACTGAGGGACATGACGGAGATCGAAGTGGGCCTGGGAGACGTCTTTGCATTGGCGGATTATGTGTTGATAAATGATCGCGACATGAAGGACCTGAGGTTATCCGTCAGAAGGATCTTCCCGAGAATTCGCTAGGGTATGTCACAGTAGGTGAAGTCCTCAGCCACCTCGACTTTCTGAAAATGGTTCCTAGCCTGAGCGATCAATACGGACGGGTCTTGATATCTTGCGCTTATGTGGAAGAGGAAGAGCCTCTTCACCTTCGCTTCGTTCGCCACCCTCGCTGCATCCACGCACGTCGAGTGGAAGGTCTCTGCCGCATCGGCGCTGAGCGATTCATCGAATGTAGAATCATGGATCAGTATGTCAGCGTTTTCCGAAAACTTCGTTATCCTCTCGCTATATCTTGTATCGCCCGTGTAAACGACCCTCACCCCAGGCCTGGGCGGTCCAACAACGTCATTGGGCTTGACTGTCCTTCCATCCTTCAGTTTCAGTACCTCCCCCATTATTAGGAGGGATCTCTCAGGGCCCTCGCCAACGCCCAATCTCCTCGCCTTTTCAACGTCGAACCTCCCCCTCTTCATGTCCTCGGCGAAGGCATAGGCCTGGCTCTTGCCGTGATGGTCTCCACTCTCGGTTTGGACCGAATAGTCCTTCCCGCGGCAGATCTCCCCCCTTCCATCGACCTCTGAGATCGTGACATCGAACGTCAGTCCTCGCCTAATGGAGGGCAAGGTTGACTCGATGAACTCCGACAGGCCCGGTGGGCCAAACAATTGTACCCTCTCCTTCCTTCCAATTAGGCTCATGGTCATGAGGAGTCCAGGTAGGCCCAGCACATGGTCACCGTGCATGTGGGTGAGGAAGACCTTCATCTCCGAGGAGAATCCGACGCCTGCGATGGCCATCTGTCTCTGGGTTCCCTCACCACAGTCGAAGAGCAGCAGATCGCCCCCCCACCTTAAGGCTATGGAGGGCAATCCCCTTCTTCCGGTCGGGACACCGGCCGAAGTTCCAAGGAAGACGAGCCTTCCCCTCAAACACTAGATCACCTCCTTAAGACTACCAGTTCCCTCATTATGCGCTTTTTGATGCAGATTGGGTAAGATTTAACGACTTCCGGCTCGTGTTTAGGATGATCGCCGTAAAGCTGGGTTTGGATGCACTGATATTGCATGAGATCTCAGACAAAGGGTAAGTGCATAAAGATTTGGCTCGGACAGGCTGTAGACTTACTGGCACATCGAGGGTTATATCACATCCCTGTAATGACTTGAAGTTGTTATACCCGAATCAGATGCCTTGATTTATTTTATCTCCGCCTGTGGGCTTCTCTAGGGCATGTCCAGTGGGAAGTTCTAGGATGAGCATATGTTCGCCCTATGTGTCCAGTTCAAGTATTGCCCTCTTATCATTGGGGAAAGATAACCCTCCAAACGTTGGGCTCGTACTCCCTATGATATGACAACCATATAGTATTTTTCTCGGCTATGTTTATGATGGCCCTCAGGTTCCTTGAGATCTTCTCGTCGAATCTGCTCGTAACAATATCATCCGGATCGACCTCGTAGAATAGAGTCAGGAAGGCATAGCAGGAATCACTGTTTGGTTCCCCTCCCCACCATAAGTAGACATCTGAAGGTTCAGCCTTATCTTGCTTACCGCCCCATCTTCGCCAGTCTCAACATCTACTATGGGACGACCATTCACTGTAACACCATCTGAGCTGATTCTTACTTCTTTGATTCCGCTACCACTTCCCGTGTCGGTTTCATATTTTATGGTGACATAACGGCCATCAGTAGATACCCCGTTAGCCTTGACGGTACCCTTAACTCCAAATATCTTCTCCGTTTCCTGACCTATCGTGAATTTATCAAAGAATCCGATTTTATCAAGATAGTCTCTCATGAGAATTGTCGTCAGATCTGTCCCTGAGTATGTCCCCCCATCCGGTCTTGTTCCCCCATCTATCTCAAGAGGTTCGGTATTCGCCAAATTTATCTTAAACTGTTCAATTTTCAGTCTACAGAATGCTACCTTATTCCAAACAGTAATTACATTATCATCGTATACTCTTATTTTCGTACCTGTGTCTACAAGTTTTAGATCAAAGTAGCTCTTGCCAATAGAATCAGGATAACCATCCTTATGAGTTCTTTAAGGACAGGAAGAAGATCAAAGGGTAGGACGACAGGCCGAGGATCCCAAAGAAGAGGGCGGCTAGCTCCTCCATTCTGCCTGCCTCCTAAATACTAAAAATAATGGCACAGTCATTCTTCGGTCCGCTCTCCTCACCGTGCGAAGGGTCGAATCTGATATTTAAGCCATGGGGGCAGCCATTGACGGGGAGGGGGGCTGAGTGAAAATGGAGAAATGGTTAGACTCTCTGTTAGATTTACCATCATGGATGTTATGCTAGAATCCAAGGATACTCAACGACCCTGGCATGGCTGTGTGGTTCGTCGAATATGAGGTAGTTCCAGACCTTTCGCCGGTGGACCTTGTGGAACACCTTAAGGTGCCTGCAGGCCTCGCTCAGTCTCTTGAAGCCCTTGCCGCACTCCGAACAGGTGAACATGCGTTTGGTCATATGTAAAGACTAAGACTCTTCTCTGCCATTAAATCTGACTTGTGATTCCAAGTGTCCCTACATACGCAGACATTGAATCCAGTTCCACCAGGTGGCTCTATCCTATTAGAATTAACGTTGCGACGCCCTCGATTATACCTTCCCAGACGAGTTCTCCCAAGATTCCTCTCGAAATACAACTAGCAACTTAATATCATTCGCCATCATCACTATAGTTCTTGAGGTATTTCTAGCATTTAATGCGCACTGGAACTCCAGCGGGGCGAAAACAATAAGACATAGTTCCACTGTCTATAAAAGGCGGTAGAGAATGATTCCCGAAGGATCAATCCTTGCGGTAACGATAGAGATCTTTAATGTAGCGATTCTCCTCTGGTTGATGATTATATACTTCAGAAGTTATAAGAAGATTAAGTCTGGCTTTACGGCAAGTCTGCTCATCTTCTCCATCCTACTTACGCTACAATCAGTCTTTGCGGCCTTATTATACGCAACAACAGAGCTTTGCGAGGTAGGCGTCAGAACGCAGGAGGTTCGGCCAATCCTCAGCCTAGTCGAACTCATTGGCCTTGCTGCTCTTCTCAGGGCAAGTACTAGGTAGCGCGAATGGGTTGGAAGTCCCTAGACGCCTGCTTTGGTGGCTACTGATTGGCACTCGAGGAGGGCCAACTAGGGCAAAGATCATCCATTCCCTTGAAGAGAATCCCCAGAACGCCAACCAACTAGCACAGACGCTAGACTTAGACTACAAGACGATCAGGCACCATCTACAGATACTCATTGACAATCGATTCTTGGTCACCGTGGGGGATGGATACGCGAAGGTGTACTTCCCCTCACCTGTGCTCGAATCATGTCACGATACATTCTTGGATATTTGGAAGAAGGTCGAGGAACCTAAACCAATCCAAACATAGCTTCGGCATGTGAGGGCACTGGTGTGGATCCTTGGCGCGTGCTCAGTAACGCATCCACGACCGGGCTGTTTTACACGCGATAATCGAGTTTGATTTTCAAACTAATAATGACTTTTGGGTGTGATTTGGGTAATTGTTTATATAAAGTAAGTAAGTTTATGAGGTTGGAGATGAATAATATGGGAAAGAATCTAATCGCACGGCTGTTACCGATCTCGCTGGTTATCATACTTTTGGCCAACAACGCAGTCCTCAACACATTGGCAACCGATGGCCAAGATCTACTTGGAACAATCCAAGTATACGATGAAAGCGCCACTCTGAAGGAGCTTGTTTTGAACAACCTAACGCTCAATGCTATGGTCGAGTACTTCGGAGTAGGCGATAGTCCGATCATGTACTGCGTATGGAGGGTGAGTAAAGTGGCACTGGCTGAGCTTTGGCCTGGGGAGATCCCCTATAGGGCTGACATACGCGTGATCACGGCCCATCCGACGAGGGGAGCTGCTGATGCCATCGAGTTCATCACCAGAGCCCGTTACCGGTGGGAACTCTACGTAGAAGCCCCTGTGGGTACGAGCGGCATCGTGCAGACATCAGCAAACTGGGTCTTCACCTTTGTGAGGATATCCACGGGTCAGGCGATCGAGATCAGAGTAAATGATAATGTCTTTCCAGAAGGTTACCACGATATGGCCAATGCCTACAGGACGAAACTGGCTGCTGGCGAAACCCCAACCAAGGAGGAGACTGCAAAGTACAAGGCGGGCATGAAGAAGGTAAAGGACGCGTTCAAGACCCAGCCAGATAGTACCCTCTTTGTCGTAAGGGTATTCACCTTCGAAGAGGATCCCTTCGACGCGGAGGCGTGCATAAACTACTACGCAACCCCAGCCTTGGCTGAGTTCCAGAGGCTCATCGGAGTCGAGAATCAGGTTGATGGGCTCAGGATTGAGAACGACAACCTGCTCGCCGCGAACGATGCACTCACGACAACGAATGAGGATCTAAGGAACAGGCTATCGGAGGCGATCACCTACCAATACGTTTTCCTCGGCAGTACTGCCATCTTGGCGATAGCGGCCATAGCCATCGCATTGAGGAGAAGAAAGCCCTCGCATTGAGGAGAAGAAGTAAATGATTCCATACTTCTACGCTCTAAGGGAAGTCAGCAGAAGGAAGTCTAGGACATTCAGCAACATTGCTGGCTTCGCCATAGGGATCGCCACACTAGTGACGCTGGTCATGGCAGCTCGCGGCTGGGAAGCGTGCACAGCAGGACCGTTAAGGGCCCTTGGAGCTGACATGATCTTCATCTACTCAGCACCAATATCTCCATCGCCGGGCTCAGGTTGCTACATCGCCATGCACCTCTTCACCTACCCCTTCGACATATCCCTTACAAATGACCTCCACGAGGTGCCAGGAGTTGAGAGAGTGGTTCCCGTACTCATGCATCGGATGCGAGCAGTAACACTATGCGGAATAGACCCAACTGAGACCGTTACTAATGTGATCCTGCCTGGCGACATCATCGAAGGGCGCTATCTCGCCCCCGATGATCGAGGCGTCGCGCTCGTAGACCGTGAGTATGCGGCACAATATGACCTCAAGGTCGGATCAACCGTCACGTACCAAAAAGACTTCGAAGTGGTGGGAATCGTCAATGTCAGAGTCATGAGCATAATACAGGCCACGATATACGCGAATCTCGTTGATGTTCAGGAGATAATTAATGCCCCAGGACAGATCAACGTGGCCCTTATCCGAGTTGGGGATCCAGGGAAGGTACCGATAATATCGGAGGCCATAACTAGGTCTTGGCCAAAGTCTACGATGATCACTGCCTCCGACATAGCAACGGTTACCACGGGCGTGATCAACATAGGGGAGCAAACTGCCTGGAACATCTCTCTGGCTTTGGCTGCCATTGCCATACTCTTCGGCGTTAAATCGCAACTGGGCGCTGTGGTGGAGCGCACGAGGGAGATAGGGCTTCTGAAGGCCATTGGCTGGGGCAACACGGACGTCATGAACCAGATAGTGATCGAGTCCTCACTTCAAGGGTTGATAGGCGGCTTTGTGGGGTCTGTTGCAGGATACGCTGCTTCTATGTACGTACTCTCAACCACTGGAGGGGAGATAGGTGGGGCCCTGCAGTTCGTAAGCATAGACCCGCTTCTCCTAATCATAGGCATAGTCATAGCTGTGGTGAGTGGCGTTGCGGCAGGGATCTATCCAGCATGGAAGGCCGCTAGGCTTACACCGGCTGAGGCGTTAAGGGCGCTCTAGGGGGCTTTGGAATGGAAACTAACTACCTTATCGAAATGTCGAACGTTTCGAAGGCCTACTACCGCAAGGGGGTTGAAGTCATCAAGGCATTGGACAAAGTAAACCTGAAGGTCGCAGAGGGCGAATTCATAACAGTCCTAGGGCCCTCCGGAAGCGGGAAGACCACCTTCCTGAACATGTTGGGGGCCCTCGATAGGCCAACATCTGGAAAAGTCATACTTGACAACTCCGACATATCGAAGTTGAACGAAGCGGAGCTCGTCTCACTGAGGAGGCAGAAGGTGGGGTTCGTCTTCCAGCAGTACAACCTGATACCCACGCTTTCTGCGATCGAGAACGTAGATGTGGCACTTGCACCAACGGGCATGCCCAAGAAAGCGCGATATGATAGGGCGAGAGATCTGTTGGACCAGGTTAAACTTGGAAAGCGCATGGATCATCTACCATCAGAACTCAGTGGCGGCGAGCAACAGAGAGTTGCCATAGCGAGAGCTTTTTCGAACGAGCCAAAGATATTGCTCATGGACGAGCCAACGGGAGTCCTGGACACCAAGACAGGGAAGGAGATAATGGACATAATAAGAAAGGCAAACAAGGAACGGGGGAAAACCATTGTGACCGTTACCCACGCCGGCTATGTAAGGGGCTATTCGGATCGATTGCTCTTCATGAGAGACGGCAAGCTCTACGAACGTGAACCGAGCGAGCTCGGAAACCAATTCGAGGATGAGTGAGAGTGAACCTAGATGCGTGCATCTAGGATAGTAGCAATCGTAGCGGTCGTCTCTCTCCTCATCACTGCCCTCTATTTTTTTTACCTAGGTCAGCTAGCCTAAGGATCACAACCGAGCCTTTAGAAGGCGAGATCTATGTCGATGGGGAACTGGTTGGCAAAGGGACGGCTGAAGTTACGCTGCTATTAGGATCTCATACGGTAAGCTATGGCGAACTCCCCAACTACAATAGCCCCACGCCAAGGGAGGTGGAACTGGCGCAGGAAGGCTCTGTCGTTGTTGGCACATACATAAGGCAAACCGGTGTACTGGTGATCGATAACGTGACCCCTCTCAAGATGCATGGCGCAGTAACCGCTGGCGTGATATCCCTCCACGTTGGGAAGATATATCTGAACGGAACGATGATCGGTGAAGGGCAAATCTGTAAAACCCTCGAAACAGGATTGTACGTAGTTGGATTTGGGGAAGTGCCGGGATTCATTGCTCCTCTGGTAAAAACCATGATGATAAAAAATGCTTCCTCAGAAACTATCACCGCTGTCTACGTGCCTAAGTTCCAGAACATCTCGGTCGGAGTGGCCAAGCAGCTCATGGAGTCTGATCCTGCGATTCAAGTCATCGATGTTAGGGGGCCAGATGATTACAAGGCTGGCCACATCGAGGGAGCCATCAACATACCTATCGCTACGCTCGAGCAGGGGATGAATGAGCTGGACATCGTGAAAAGTGTCATAATTTACTGCGGATCTGGAACGAGTAGCATATTGGGTGCTGGGACGTTGCAAGAAGCTGGATTCATGGTCTACCACATGGATGGTGGAATTATGGATTGGGTTAGCTCAGGATACTCGCTCATCAAGGAAGGGTGATGGTGGAGATTATGGGATTTGCGATTAGAAATAAATTGGCCATCCTGATCCTTTGCGCAGTGGCGGTCGCTATTATCGTCTTCATCATGTCTGGAACTGATGGTGGAGGCGGAGGAATAATACCTCCTATTGAGGATAAGGACATCCCTGATATGTCCTCGCTCACCATCCCGATCTCAGAGATCTTCGAAGTAGGTACGGAAACGACGTTATTTTTCAAAGTCGACCTTCCCTCAAACGCAATTCTTGAGGGTAGCTTCATAGAGGCAGCCGGGATGTGCATTAATTTCTTTGTTCTGAACGAGACCAGCATGAGGAACTGGTTGAATGGCCGAAGTTACAGTGTTTATGCTTCGGCCATGACGATTGGGAAATACAATTTCACCTTCACGACGAATTACGAAGGAATCTACTATTTTGTCATTGACAATAGGGAAACGTTCGTACACGAGCCTTGCCAAAAAAAGGTAGTCACCTTCAGACTTAAAGAGAGCAGTTAGAGCGCTAATGTGCAGAAGCGGAGAAAATGATTTTGTATACTCTGGTAAGGTGAATAGCGATTTTGAAAGGCTGAAGAAGTGCACTAGATACGAAAAGTTTAGGGACGAATCCGCGAGGCTGAAGGCACAACCTAGACCAGGTATCTATGAAAAATTCATGCCAACCGTCTTCACATTGGTCGTTGGCAGAAGGGAGAAGGACCCCGTCATCATGTTTGAAAACACCATGAAGGATCTAAGGGAGCGGTGGGATGTAACGGAGAAAATGCCCGTGCACGGGCCTTGGCACCACGCCATAATACCGGGCATCTTGGTCGCAACTCTTAGGAACAATGGATACCCTTTCGATGATGAGGATGTCGAAGAGGCCCTTTACAGGGGGCACATGGTCCCAGCGGCGGCTTGCGGCTTCTTGGGCACTTGTGGTTGTGCCGTAGGCGTAGGTGTGGCGGTGAGCGTAGTCATGGGTTCGACGCCCCTTCACTATGAGGAAAGGTTGAAATCCCTTGCTTCAGCGGCTGAAGCGATCAGGAGGGTGTCCGTGGGCGGAGGGGGAGAGAAGGGGCACTGCTGCACCAAAAGCGCTTACATCTCAATACCATATGCTGTCACGGTCCTGGGCGAACTTGGATACAAAGTGCCCAGTCCAATGCCCAGGGAAATGGTCGGCAGGTGCAAGGTATCGGCCATCAACAAGCGTTGCCACAGGGAGAGGTGCATGTACTTCCCAGCGCACTTCAGGAAAAAGGATTAAGGGCGATGAAGGCCGATCAGATTCCCTATCTACCACTCCATTCCCCCGTAGTTTATTCTTCGCTGGCAAGACAGATCGTAGATGACTATGTCATAAGGCAAGGCATCTGCCTCGATATCGGCTGTGGAGTTGGCCTCCTAGGCATCGGGATCGCGATTAGGACCGAGTTGAGGGTATTCCTTGTCGACATCGATAGGCAGGCACTGGTGGGAGCTTTGATCAACGCTAAGCACTTCGGGATAGGGCACAGAATAACGGGCTTACGAGCTGACGTTCACAATTTACCATTTAGGGATGGATCCGCGAATCTGATCGCCAGCCGTGGTTCTGTGTTGTTCTGGAAGGATCCAGTTAGAGCTCTCATGCACATCGATAGAGTGCTGGCACCCAACGCTGTTGCCCTGATCGGTGGGGGCTTGCACAGGACCCTACCAAGATGGGAGAGGCAAAGGCTCAAGGAAGCCATAAGGGAGTGGTTCGAAAGTCCTGACGCAAAGGCCGTTCTGCCCCCTCGCTCGTGGCCTGTGTTGAGATGGTTGGCGGATGCCAAAATTAGAACATTCAAGATAATAACCGAGAGCCCAGGCAAATGGATAGAGATTCGAAAGTTGTAATAACCCGATGATGGGTTGGTTGGGTAGTATTGAAGCATCTAAGTTTTAAGATCCGTAGGAGACATCTAGCCACATGAGTGGGGGGATGGGATCCAGGAAAAATACAGATGCACCGTATTGGAAGACTTTGCGCAATCACGAGAGGGGCCATATGCTAGCTTGCAAACTGCTCGCGAGGCAGATCCTGGACGACTATAATGTGACCGAGGGAAACTGCATCGACGTGGGATGCGGTGTTGGCTGGCTTGGCCTAGAGTTGGCGGTGCTGACTGACATGGCAGTTCACCTGGTAGACGTGGTCCCTGAAAGGTTGAGGAGAGCGTATGAAAATGCGACTGAGATGAACGTAGGGGCAAAGGTCCACATCGAGCGGGCGGGTGCTGAGCGGATGCCATTCCAGGATAACTACGCTAACCTGATAGTCTGTAGGGGTTCGGTATTCTTCTGGGAGAAACCGGCAGAGGGGTTCAAGGAAGTGTACCGGGTCTTGAAGCCGGGGGGAGTAGCCTTCATGGGAGGGGCTATTGGAAGGTACATGCCTAAACGTGAAAGGGAGACCTTGATCGCAAGCATCAAGGAAGAAGTTGTAAGACTCGGACCTAAACGAGAGAGGGAATGGTGGGCCAAACGCTCACCTCAGTGGTTTAATAAATGGCTCAGGGCCGCCGACATAAAGTGTTTCAAGCTCATACCCGACCCTCCTGGCATGTGGGCCGAAGTACGAAAAGCCAAAGTTGTTTCACGGTAAAGGGGATTAGTTTGTTTTTCAAACTTATTATCTAATTTGGGTATAAATTGGAAAAAACTATTAGAGTGTTAGGTGAGTTTTAAATCTAGCAGGGCAATTACGAATGAAACGTAGAACGCTCGCTTTAATTGTCGCATTCATTTCCGTAATTATAGTTTGCTCGATTGTTTACACGCATCCTTGGGTGACCGTGTTAACGGTTTATCACACGGAAGGCTTGACCGCGCCTCTGAAGGAGTTGGTGAGAGAGTTCGGGAACGAGAACCCCTCAGTAGACGTTCAGTTGAAAGTATGCAGCGCACAAGAGCTTGTCGCAGAACTTACGATCGACGAGGGGGCGGCGGACGTGATCATCGTGGAAGAATATTCCTTGATACAGGACATGTTGTATAAAGCCGGTACTACGGAGGTGTACGCTAACTGGTATGCCAAGTTTGCGTTCGTCAATGAGACGGGGATGGAAAATCCAGCCATCCGAGGATTAACGATACCTCGTAACACGAAACACCTGGGCCTGGCCATTGAATTTGTTAAGTTTGTCGTAAGCGATGAAGGTCTGGAAGTTTTTAGCGCCTTTGGTAGCTTTCCCATACTTCCAACGCAAGGCTTTGGTGAGATTCCGGACGAATTGAAGGCCTTATTCAAGGAAATGAAGGTTCTAACCGATCAAATAGGGAGGGAGGTTATCCTGCCTAAACAAGTCAACAAGGTCGTTACTCTCATTCCGATGAGCACTGTCATCGTCTGCTCAATGAATGTAGGGGGAAAGTTGGTGGGTATAGACGAAGCCTCCTCCAGGAGTGAGTTTTTCCTCAAAGTTAACCCTTCGCTTAAGGGGTTGTCCGTGGTGGGAACGCCTTGGGTAATAAACGAAGAGGAACTCCTCAAGTTGAATCCTGATGTCGTCATAACTCTACCTGAACCTGCGAAGCTCATCAAAAGGATGGAAGACCTGGGGATACCCGTCTTCTGCCTGAACATGCCTACCGTGGAGTGCGAACAACTGCCAGAGGTCATCTCCTTGACAGGAATGGTCATAGGGAGGGAGGAAGAGGCGGAGGCGTTAGCATCCTATTATGAAGGGAAACTGGAAATGATCCTTAATGTAACATCCGAGCTTCAAGTAAGTGAAAAGCCGAAGGTCTTTCTGGCAATAGGCGAAGGCCTAACGACGCACCTGGCCCCGCTGACGCTTTCGATGATGAGGATTGTGGGTATCCAAAACGTCGCAGAGAACCTCTCTTGGGTACCAGGTTCGGGCCCTCCTTATACTGATGTTTCCATGGAGACATTATTGAAGTGGAATCCTTCCATAATACTTGCATTTGATAGGTACATTAAAGATGCGATCATATCGGATCCCAGATTTAGAGACATAGATGCCGTTAGAAATGACAGAATCTATGTGATACCCAGTGGCTGCAGATCTTGGATACTTCCTGAGCCAGAGTCTATTCTGGGCGCAATGTGGCTTGCACAGAAGTTGCATCCTGATAAATTCACATTTGATTTGGAAAAGGAGGCAAAGGAGTTTTACTCGAGGTTCTTCGGCTATGAGATCCCAGAAGAGGAACTTTCCAAGGTCTTAGGAGGGGAGTATAAGGCAGTTCTCGCGTAGGGGTAAGCCAATGAATAAAATACAAAAAATACTAAAATTGCGTGTCGGAATTGTTTTGATAGCAACGCCAATACTTGTCTTCTTGGCATCTCTGTGCATAGGCAGGTATCCCATGTCGCTACAAACGGTAATAGCTATCTTGGTATCGAAGGTCTTCTCCACGCATAACAACTTCCCCAGTATGTTGGACACGGTGATTTTCCAGGTGAGGCTGCCGAGGGTTGCCGCGGGAGCCCTTGTGGGGGCCAGTCTAGCTCTATCGGGAACATCCTTTCAAGGGCTCTTCAGAAACCCACTCGTGTCCGCTCAGATCCTAGGGGTAGCGGCAGGGGCAGGCTTCGGAGCTGCCATCGCCATCCTCCTGTCAGCGGAACCATTGCTGGTTCAAACCTCGGCCTTTGCCTTCGGCATTATGGCCGTAGGGTTAGCGTATCTGATCAGCAGGACCTACAAATCACCCTCATCCCTCACGCTAGTACTTGCAGGGATAATCGTGGGCGCCCTTTTCTCGGCCCTAACCTCCCTCATTAAATACATCGCGGATCCCTATGAGCGATTGCCCTCGATAGTCTTCTGGCTCATGGGGGGTCTATCGATGGTATCCATCGATGATGTTCTCTGGATGCTCCCCCCTACTCTTTTTGGGATAACGGTGCTCACGCTCATCAGATGGAGGATAAACGTCCTCTCCATGGGAGAGGATGAGGCACTGGCCTTGGGAGTGAACGTTGAAAGGTATAGACTCATCATAGTGACATGCAGCACCCTCATGACTGCCGCAGCAGTCTCGATAAGCGGGATAGTAGGATGGGTCGGCCTTGTAATCCCTCACATTGGTAGGATGCTCGTCGGCCCGGATCACAAAGTCCTCGTGCCTGCATCGATTGCGATAGGAGCCACCTACTTAATGCTCGTGGACGATCTTGCGAGGACGCTGACCGCCTCCGAGGTTCCGCTGGGAATCCTCACAGCAATTGTCGGAGCTCCATTCTTCGCGTATCTACTGAGGAGAAAGGCGGTGGGATGGAGATGAGGTTAGAAGTAAGGAATGCAACCTTCGCTTACAGAGGAGGCGGTGACGAGATCTTCAGAGGAATCGGTTTCTCCGTCGGTGAGGGTGACCTATTGAGCGTGTTAGGACCCAATGGATGCGGTAAGACCACATTGATCAAGTGCTTATGCGGGATATTGAGGCCAAAAGAAGGGGAGATTCTACTGAATGGCAGAGCTGTCCACTCGCTAACAAGGGCTGAGATTGCGAGAAATATTGGCTATATCGCTCAAGAGCACGATCAGGTGTTCCCGTACAGCGTACTGGAAGTAGCCCTAATGGGGAGGGCGCCCCACCTCGGTTGGTTTTCGCTTCCATCCGACAAGGACATCAGGATAGCCGAGGAGGCGCTCAGGATGATGGATATCTCCCATCTGAGGGACCGTCCGTACACCGAGATAAGCGGAGGAGAGAGGCAACTAACCCTCATCGCGGCCGTCTTAGCTCAGCAGCCAAAGATGCTGGTTCTGGACGAGCCCACATCCCACCTGGACCTGAAGAACCAGATCTTCATCCTAGGAACCATGAGGAAGTTCGCAAAGGAAGGGCTATCAGTGGTGATGACCACGCACCTTCCGAACCATGCACTCCATTACTCGAGCCGCGTGGTGCTTATGAGCAAAGGCGGTGTTATCACTGTGGGAAGTGCCGAAGAGGTGATTACGGAGAAGAACCTCAGTAAGACATATGGTGTGGACATAAAGATCCTATCCGTGAGCGATCCGATAGGCACAAACCTGAAATTCTGTATGCCTGTCGAATGCGCAGCATGCATAGAATAGTTTGTTTTTCAAACTAATAAGTTCATTCGGGCATGATTTGGGAATAATTTTATTATACCCTTGCAACGATAAGGTCGTGATCTTCAACCTGGAGCGTCATGAATGAGCAGCACACGCTGCAGTATCTATCTAAACGGAGCAAGAGTCAATTGAAATTAGTTTTAAATCGTCCATCCGATGTTCGTAGGGATGTTCTCTGGCACCTTTCCAGCGATCCCACTTCAGGAAGCAACCGAGTTGATTAAGGATAAGTTGGTGAACAATGTACAAATTGGATTGGCGGGTAGTGCCATAAACGATCTCCTCCTGAACGTCGTAAAGAACAAACGCAGGACGAAGCTGGCACAGATCCTGATAGAGCGACCTCTCAGCCTTGATGAGATCCAACAGAGGCTAAAGGGGGAGGGATATTATCATAGTCGCGATACCATAAGGAAGTACTACGCTGGCCCGATGGTGGCGGCAAAGCTCTTGGTCGAGGAAAACGGAAGATATGGATTGACGGACGAGGGGAGGAGCATAATGGCCATACTGGGGGATACGGATCTTGGCGCTATATTCCCTGCCAGCTCCGGATGCTATGAGGAGAAGTGCTTACTTGCGCTGGAGGTGCCGAGGAACTACGACGATCTCTCAAGGTATCTTCAGAGGGTTGGTCTTCAGAGAACGATCAGGAGACTTCGGGGGAAAGGGCTTGTGACGAAGGCCCGCCCTAGCATACACATGACTTACAGGAGGACGGCTGGAGGGACAGGCGCTCCGCTGTCGAAGACGGAGAGGAAGGTGCTGGAATCCATACCCGAGGATGGAATGGGAGTGGCTGACATAGCAAATGCCGTTGGCATAAGCGTGAGGAGAACATTCAAGTACTTGAAAAGACTCAGGGAGAAAGGGCTTGTGTCGAATACCCCCAATGTTATCCTCCTTTCGCTCACAGAAGAGGGTCAAAAGCTGGCCGAGATGTTGCGCCAAATACTCGGCTTCATGCCATAAGGAAATCAAGGAGCTACCCCTTTTAGACCGACATATCCCCTCAGTTTGTTTTTCGAACCGATTATCCGATTAAGCTATGATTGGGATAGAAACAAACTCAAAAACCTGCCGTCTTGCCGAGAACGAACATCTCGATGAAGCTCATGGCTATAAATGCAACGAAGACTACTATCGCTCTGCCCTCCCTCACTTTGTAGAGCGTCATCGGCCCTATGTAGAATTGCATCGCGAATGAGTAGAAACCGGCAAACAACGAAACGTATGGTAAAAAGCCACCAAGCAGACACGGTCCTACGCCGTAGCATGTGGCTTTAAAGGCATCCAAAACAGACCCCAGCCCGCCTATGCCTCTGTAAATCAGATGAAGAATTAAGGTTATGAAAAGCAGCATCGGGATTGCCAAAGTGAATATCAGAACCGCCTCGATAAAGTATGCGTAATTCCCGTAAGTTTCAAGAAGGTTGTTTTTTACGAAGTCGTACGCATAGATCTGCGCCTGATACGACGAGGAAAAATCGGTGCTCGCGATCCCAAGATAGTTGAGAGGTGGCGTAACGATGGATATGAAAAGCGTCACCCACAGGAAGAAAACGAAAGCAGGTTTCCAATCCTCGTATCGTATGCCATCGTAGAATCCGATCGGATTTGTTAGCTGGTTTCTGAGCTTCATTAAATCCATAGCATATAGCAGGCCAGATGCACTTGAAATCGTCTGTCCATATATATGTTATCGAGGCGCTTATTTTTGGAGATGCTAGCGTACTCGCATAAATTACCAGCAACGTAATCAGTCATGGTTTGTTATGGCCTAGCCTCATACCAGATATTGATGCTTCACTTATCAATTAAAAACTCCAATAAATGCATATAAACTTCACCGTAGAAACTTGTATGGGCCATGCAAGTGCGGTCAACGGGTTGCTCGATAAAGGGTCGCTATGTAGACCCTAAGACTTGCCTCAAGATCTTGGACCATCCGCTGAGAAAGAAGATAATGCACAAGCTGGCGGTTGAGACCATAGACGGACCCATAACTAAGAATAAGTTGGCCAATGCAGTAGGTGTAAGCTACACTGAACTCCTGTACCAGCTGAACAAACACCTCAAAGGTTTTTGGGAGGTGAAGCGAGAGCAGAAGAAAAGGGGCACCCACGAAGAGTTCATAGCGCTACCAACACAGAATACCGTATACGTTATATTGGGCGAGGGAGCCGTTGTCTACCTTCTGGACCCTTTAGCCAATATATTTGGAAAGATAAGCGGAGGGACCAGATGCGACGAGTGTTCTAGTGCGCAGATAGCGAAATGCCTTGAGAAAACTAGGAGTGATAAGTGCCTCGACTTCACACCGGAAGAGAGAAGGAGACGAGAGAAGTTGCTGGAAGCAAATAACCGACCAAAACCCTATACCCCAATGGACTATATAATTAGCTGCATAGCTTTCAAGAGCCTTGAGGGGGAGGAGTATGCCATAGAGGTCTGTGAGACAGAGTGCCATTTCATGAGTAAGATTAGAGCAAGCCTAAGGAAGGAAGCGCACTAGCATGTAACCTAATTCATTGTCCATGACTGGTCTTTGTTGGCACGGATAATGACAGTGAACGATTAATGTAGGAAGGAATAAAAATGGAACCATATGCCATCATAATAGCCAAATGTTGAGGGGTTCGATCTATGAAAGGATTCACGAAACACCTTGGTATTATAACGCACATTAAAGAGCTGCGATTCAAACGTTGGTTGAATAAGAATGCCTCAGAGGTTCTGGCTAGGGTAGGAGTTATAACTGGACAAGTCTTGCTGGATTACGGTTGTGGCTCCGGAACGTACGCGATTCCGGCTGCAAAGCTAGTCGGAGAGAAGGGAAGAGTCTACGCCTTAGATATCGACAGGAAGGCTCTGGAAAGGATGGAGAACATGGCAAAAAAGGAAGGGCTGAAGAACATAGTGCGCGTCGACGCCTCCGACGACAAGGCGATTCCCTTAAGTGACGGAACCGTTGACATGATTCTCCTAATCGATGTCCTTCAAGAAATAGATGATAGGGAGTCGCTATTCGATGAAGTTCATAGGATATTAAAACAAGGTGGAATCGTATGCGTTTATCCGATGCACATTGGGGAAGAAGAGGTCATAAGACTCGCTACGAGTCGAGGCTTCAACTTGGAAGGAAGAAAATTCGATGGCCATGTACTCACATTCTCGCGATAATGCCCGTTCAATCGCGAATCCCCGGGAGCCACGTGAGAGCCAAGACCGCCCGAGGAGAAAACAGTCTTTAAAACTAAGGCTGAAAGGCATAAGAACACGTGGCTAGAACTTATTACTGAGGTGCTGTAGTGGCGTGTACGATAAGCCATGTGAGGAGTTTTCAAGAATCGTGAAAGCCAATGACCTCCTATATTCTAAGGTCAAGTGCGTAATTCTATCGGGCGAGCGCTTGAAGCTTCCTTCGGGTGAGTACCTTGCAGCGAGAGGTGAGGAGGTGATACTGCAGGCTGAGGTTGATGGCGGCTATGGGCACGCCTTCACGGGTTCCCCAAAGGAGTTTGAGGGGCGAGTTGGGGACGTGCTGGAGTTTATTCACGGGGAGAATTGGGAGAAGGCAATATTCTTCGCCACTCTAAACGCAGTGCTTCATAAGCTGAATTTGATCAAGGGGACGATTCACTGTAGGCAGGGGGAGCCAGAGGCCTGCGGCGAGGAGTTGGCCAAACAGATCCTATCCAGGTTTGGAAAGGCAAGGGTTGCCCACATAGGCTATCAACCCGGTCACGTGAAAGCTTTAGCCAAGGTCTTGGGCCCTGAGAACCTCTACGTGACGGACTTGGACCCCTTGAACGTGGGCAAAGTAAAGTTCGGAGTCGAGATACTGGATGGTGCCCTGAACTCCGAAGTGCTGAGGAAGGCAGACGTGGTTTATATAACTGGAAGCGCCGCAGCCAATGGAACGCTACCTAGGTTATTGGGATTATGCACCGCCTATGGCGTTAAGCCGATTATCTACGGAGTAACTGGTAAGGGAATATGTAAACTACTCGGGCTGGAGGTTTTCTGCCCTTATGGTCACGACTCCCTCCAATAAGGCACGAATAGTAAATAAACAGATGTATTGATGGATGTATGTCGTTGCTCGCCAACATGCCCCATCATTTTTAGGTCGGATCTGTGGAAAATCTATATAAAGAAAGAGAAATAATTCCATAATCCAAGGACAGTGACTATGTCATATCAGAGTGAGCAAGCCTTCGTTAAGATTTTCTCAACTGGCCTACCGGCCATTCCGCTTCACGGAGCTTCGAGGATATTTGAAGAAAGGCATGGCGTTAGATTCAAGATTGTCGCCGGAGAACCATCAACCTGGCTTCCAAGAGTAAGAGCTGGGGAAGGAGATCTGGTGTGCGTTGGGGCTGAATACATGATGGATGACATCGAGGCGGAAGACTTGATCCTGAAGGAGACTAGAGCAACCGTAGGTTATAGGCGATCGATGATCATGGTCAGAAAGGGCAATCCCAGAGGGATAAGGACGCTCCAAGATCTGGCTGAGAAAGATGTGAGGATATTGGTTTGCAGAGGAGCCTGTCAACGGGGCTTATGGGACGATGTCTCAAGTAAGGCCATGCTTACAGATCAGATTCGCGGCAAGATCGTCGAATACGGCATTGGTTGCCTTGATACGCTTCGTCGATGGCGCAGAAGCGAGGGCAGGATAGACGCGGGAATCGTGTGGAACGTATATGGGAGGGTATGGCCCATCCATTGCGAAATGATCGAACTTCCGAAGGATCTGGAGGTTTTACGCAGTACCAATGTGGCAATATTGAAATCCTGTATTAATGAAAAATTAGTGAAGGGTTTCATAGACTTCTTGCGGTCAGATGAAAGCAGGCAAGTCTATGAAAGATGGGGATGGGTAACCGATAAATCCGTCAAACCCCCAGGTGGATGAATTCACCCGTCAATAATGAGCTCTCAAGTTGAACCTGATGTGCATCGCACGCTAACAAGAACCTTCAAACCGATAATGGTAAAAAGCCCCTAGGCTCTGCCTGAGGGATCGTTACCTTTTCAGAATGATAAGATTCTGAATGCAATTCCGCCAATAAAAATTGCGAAGATCACCTCGAATACCGTTATGAATAGCGCTTTCCTCCAGCCGAACTCTCTGACTAGAGCCGCAATAGTTGCTATGCAGGGTATGTAGAACATTGCAACTAAGGTGAACACGATCATCTGAACTGGTGTCAGAACTTGGGCAAAATTGGTCGTTCCCAAAAGGGTGGCGAGGATGATCAGTGCCAGCTCCTTTCTCAGTATGCCGAATATCAGCGTTATTCCCGCAATGGCCGGCAATCCTAGCCAAATGACTGTTACTGGACTAATTATGGCCGCCATGGGTTCCAATAAACCTGAAACTTCTGCAAGTTTTAGCGTAAAGCTTCCAACGATTATTAAGGGAAAAGCTATTTTTATGAATTCTACCAGTCTAAACCATGTTTGTTGGAGAACGGTCTTTAGATGAGGCCACCTATAGTCATTCATTTCCATAATCAAAGCAGTTGATTCACCTGGCAAAACTCTAAATGCGAGCCTTCCGAGGGCGAAAATTACCAATAGATCAATGATGTAAAGCATCAAGGCCCATTGGACGCCTAGAAATTTGCCTACTAGACCAAGTATGATGACTGTGCGTGCGGCACAGGGCACCAGTGTCGAAACAAATGCAGCGAGCAACCTTTCCCTCTGCGTCTCCATTATCCTGCATCCTAAGCATGCGGGAACATTGCAGCCGTAGCCAAGCATGAGGGGGATGAATGCCTTTCCATGCAGTCCAATTTTATGCATTGCGTTATCCATTAAGAACGCGATTCGACTAAGATAGCCCGAGTCCTCTAAGAAGTATAATATGATGTAAAAAGGAACGATGTAAGGTAAGGCTATTGTGACACCCGACATAATCCCCTCAACGATTCCACCCCAAACCAGTCTGCTCACAATTCCTATTCCAAACAAACTTTCAAAAATAAGTTTCCATCCATAGAAAAAATTGCTTAGCAACTCTGAAGTGAAATCTCCAAAGGTGAAAACGGAATAGAACATAAAAAGCAGCGAAAAAGCCATTATTGGGTATCCTAGGATTTTGTGAGTTGTGAGATTGTGAAGCCTCTCCTCTATTGTGGGTTTTATTGGAGAAACCAACTTCTGTGCTTCTCTAGCAATACAGCCAGCAATTTCATATCGCTCAGATGTTATCACAGTTGAGCAAGAGTGCCTATGGAGGCGCTCGATTTCATCTGCGAAATTTTTAGCAGTAGAGATTATCTGCGGGTCTATCCCACTGACCTCTCCCTCCATCTCTTCATCCCCTTCTAGAAGCTTGATTGCCACATACCTTGGCGGATACGAAAGTTTGATGTTTTCAACCATTTTAGTGAGTTTGCCAATCCTTTCTTCAACTTCTTCTCCATACCTCACTTGAGCATGTTTTGCCACGTACCCTTCTTCAATTATTTCGATGGCTTTCTCTAAAAGCTGGAAAATGCCGACTCCTTTTATCGCGACTACCGGTATCACCGGTACCCCCAGGTGTTTCTCTAATTGTTCCATGTCTATTTGTATGCCTTTTCTCTTCGCCATGTCCATTTGGTTTAACGCTATAACCATCGGAGTCTCTAATTCTATAAGCTGCAAGGAGAAGAAGAGGTTTCTCTCGAGGACAGAGGCATCCAAAACATTAATCACTGCATCTGGTCTCTCAACTGCGATGTATCTCCTTGAGACCAGTTCCTCCAAAGAATAAGTTGAAAGCGAGTATATACCTGGCAAATCGACTATGTCTATTGTGTAGCCTTTGAAGTGCAGCGTTCCCTCAGCCCTTTCAACGGTTTTTCCGGGCCAGTTGCCAATGTGTTGATGCAAGCCCGTCAAATGGTTGAATATTACCGATTTCCCGACGTTTGCGTTTCCAGCTAATGCGATGACCAACTTCCTTTTGGTCACTCTTTTTCCGTCTCCACGAAAATCCTCTCCGCCATACCTCTGCCAAGGGCAAGTCTTGAGCCTCTCACAAGAATCTCTAAAGGTCCGTGAAAAGGGGCAGATTTCATAACGGTCACCCTTGCACCAGGAGTTAGTCCCATATCCATAAGCCTCTTCTCGAAGCCCCAGCCTCTTCCACGACCTCTTTCGTGCCCGGCTTTTATGGAGGTTAGGATTCCTGTCTCTCCGTCTCTCAGCGCGGTCAGGGGCACCTCAGATCCTTCTCGGCTTCGCCTCTCCATATAACAACCCACCTTTTCACGTTGTTCTCTTGACTTGGATGACCGATGCCATAGAGCGGCTTATTGCGCGCTTGGCTTCGCCTACTTTGATTGTTATTGGGCCATCGAACGGAGCTTTTTCGATAACGTTAATGGATGCTCCAGGCACCAAGCCCATGGTGTCCAGGTATCGCAGTAGGTCTGCTTTCTCCTCCGTTATTTTCACTACAGTGCCTCCTTCTCGCTCGTTGAGCGCAGTTAGGGGCTCTGACTCCTCCTCAATGATTTCTCCGTATTTTGTGGGTATGGGATTCCCGTGAGGGCATGTCTTGGGGTGTTTCAGCGCCTTTTCCAAAGGCTTGATGATTTCGTCAGATAAACCGTGCTCAAGCCTACAGGCGTGGGCGTGGACGTCAGCCCAGCCAACGCCGATCATGTCCGTCAGCAACCTTTCGGACAGTCTGTGCCGCCTGATGACGTTGAGCGCTCCCTTCAAACCCCTACTGGTCAGCTTAACGCCCCTATAGGGCACATGAGATACCAATCCCTCCCCCTCCATGTGTTCTATGGTATTCGTGACCGTTCCCAGGGCCACACCGAGATCAGACGCGATCTCGCCGGTCCTTGCTGCCCCTTCCTTCTGCTCAAGTCTATAGATGGTCTCCAGGTACTCCTCCGCTATTGATGTGATCTCTGCGCACATGACTAAACACCGAATTCTCGTTTTATGATATACGAGGACTCGTATATAAGTATAATAGTACATTTATATTTATAAATGGCGTGAGGGAGCGAGGAATGGTTACGATATCGGAGCTTGAGGAGAAACTTCTCCCCCTTCGAAAGATTGGCTTGACGCAATACCAAGTGAAAGTCTACGCAGGCCTAATCTCTCTGGGTCCCACAACGGCATACCAGGTTAGCTACGTCACTAAGGTTCCTTATCCTAAGGTCTATAGCGTACTCGAGGACCTTAGGAGGATGGGCCTCATAGAAGTTAATCCCGGCAGACCGAGAGGGTTTAGGGCTAAGCCAACACCATCTGCAGTCACCTCTCTCAGGGACGACTTCGTCAAGCACGTCGATACCTCGCTAAGGAAAGCGTTACGAGAGCTTAGGCCTCACTATGCACTTGTTGGGAGGAGGGAGGAACGAGGTGTCTGGAACATTGTTGGTAGAAGGAACGTTCTTGACAAGGCCAAGGAGCTTCTGAGAGGGAGTAGGAGAAAGGTTCTCATCGCGTTTTCGGGCATAAGTGACTTGGGAACGCGCAACCTCATTTACATATTCAAAAAATTGAAGGAGAAGCAGATTCCGGTTAGAATCGTTGCATCGCGTAGGGACATTGAAGAAGCCAAACGCTATAGGGGTTTGGCGGAGATTAAGTTCGTTGACAGGGTGGAGAGTAGATACCTGATAGTCGACGATAACGTATTGCTGATAGCCATAGGCAAGCCGGAGCTGGGGCCTGATTCTTGGAGCGCTGTGTGGGCGAAATGCAGGAACTGTCTTAAGCACTCGGAGGAACACTTCGAGCATGCGTGGAGATATGGTAGGCAGATGTCGCAGCTAACGGTGGGGGATCCTACGCGACATTTGAGGCCATCTAGAAGGTTCATCGATTAGACTTCAAGTTATCTATCAATTAGGCGATCTGTGATGGCAAACTCCCATCCTTAGGAAAGGGTAAACATTAATGATGGATTGCTTGCTTTATTCCAAACCATTTTCTTAGCGCATCTACTAACACTACGCTAAAGAGGGCAATAAAAAATAAGAGTATAGAGGTCTGTACTAAGGCGGGAATAGTTCCCGATGGTAAAAGTTCCTTTGTTATTTTCAACAGAGCTCCATGGATGGATGCTGAGGAAAAGACTAGTACAGGCCAGAACGTAATGAAACCGTAGATGGGTTTGAGGTGCTTGAGGATGTATGACGTTGCAACGATTAAGCCAATACAGGCCATTAATTGATTGCACATACCGAACATAGGCCATATAACGCCTATAGTTCCAGTGTATAATAAGTAAGCCCATGTGAACGCCATGGCTAATGTTAAAATGACCGTGCTAAGCCACCATTTACGGGTCTTTGAGGGGGCGATTCCCAAGGCATCTTGCACAAAGTACCGGGCCATCCTAGTGCCGTGGTCCATAATCGGCATTATGAAGATTCCCACATAAACGATCGTGAATTGATACCAATAAGCTAAAGTCGCCTCCCCTCCTGATAGGCTGGAAAGGAGTTTCGCCGCGCTTACGCCCAATGAAGTTACGCCGCCAACCCTCCCTTGAAGGTTCATGCCAATCAATCCCGAGAGTTTGTGCAACTCAATAGGCACCATTCCCAACGTTGCATAGACATTCGGAGTGGCGTTAATTGCGAAATAATCCCCTGGGAGAAGTATGCTCGCCAAGCATAGAGCCACGACTGCGATAGTGCTTTCAAGTAACCAACCGCCGTAGGCCACTATTCTGATGTCCGTTTCACGGGATAATAGTTTAGGTGATACGCCAGAGCAGCAAAGGCTATGCCAGCCCGATATCGCCCCACAGGTGATTATAATAAAGAGGAATGGCCAGAGGCCCCCTGAAACTACCGGCCCCCCTAAAGCTGCATATTCAGTTAAGGGTGGCATCTCCAAATCAGGATGCGCAGCAAATATAGCGATGACAAGCAAAGCAATCACGGCTACCTTGATAAGCCCGCTCAAGTGATCTCTTGGGCTCAGCAATATGTGGATGGGTATCATCGAGGCTATCGATGAATATAGTGCTACCAAGAGTATCAGCTGTTCTGTCTCAAGGTCAAAGGTGCGTAGCAAGCCCATTTCGTTGAGTTTCGGTGCGATGAGCAAGAATAGAACCAGTAGGCAGAGCCCTATTACCGCCCCCTCCGAAGACCTTCCCCTTCTAATCCAATGTGCATATGCGTAAATGAAGAGCGAGATTGGGATCGTCGTCGCAACGGAAAAGGTCGCCCAGGCATTATGCCTTAGCGCTGATACGAGACCTATGCCCATGCCAGCGATGGCGACTATAACCATGAAGAAGGTCGCAAGCGTCACAGCGATCAAGCTTATCCTCCCGACTTCCATCTTCGCTACCTGCCCTATCGACTTCCCCTCATGCCTAATTGAAAGGAACATGACCATGAAATCGTGTACACCCCCAGCCAGGCACGTGGCAGCCAAGATCCATAGAATGCAAGGAAGCCAACCATATTGAGCTGCCAATGTAGGTCCTATCAACACTCCAGAACCTGCTATCGTCGCGTAATGGTAGAAAAAGACGACCCATTTGTTCGTCGGCACGTAATCCTTACCGTCATTGAGCCTTATGGCGGGGGTCGTTTTCCCATCGTCAAGTTTGGTAACCTTCGAGGCCAGAAACTTTGAGTAGAACCTGAATCCTAAAGAGAATATGAAAATTGCCAAGGCCATCAGATTCGCCGAGTTCAATCAGTCAACCCCCGTAAGCACCAGCTATTGACTAACTATAGACTTCATTAATATATTTTAAACTTATATGTTTTTCCCCAAATCCCTTCCATATTGATGCAATGACATTATTGCCAATCCTACCCAACTTGTACTATTACAAGGTGGATGGCAAGCATGGAAGCCTTATCACCTAAAGAACGACTCCAATCCAATGGTGCCTTGATCTGTATGGCATTAAGTGTGGCGTTGGTCGTGCAAAGATTGGTTCTAATTTTTTTGGGGGAATGGTCATTAAAGCAAAAGTATAAGAGCCTTTGTGCATTTGAACAAAATGGTGCCAAAATGTCAGGTTACAGATGGCGTTGGCGTAGTGGAGATGGACCAGGCCGGCCAATGAAACCAAGGACGATCAGAAGCGAGTTCCCTGCAGATCGCTTTGTACCCTTCACATCTAGAGGATTGCAGCTACGTGGAAACGACCCCGTCATAATGATGCCTGACGAGGCCGAGGCCCTCCGCCTCATCGACTACGAGGGGTTACTGCAGGAGGAAGCGTCGCAACGCATGGGCGTTTCCAGGGGTACTGTGTGGCGATGCCTCGATAGCGCGAGGAAAAAGGTAGGAGCCATGCTCGTAGAGGGACGCGAGCTAGTGATATCCTTTGGAGAACTCGGATACAAATCAGGCTACAGCGGGTCAGGCAGCATCTCGGAATTTAGAGATAAGGAGCGTTCAAAGCCTGTTTAATGATGGCGTCAAGATGGACATACTTTTTTGGATTGTCGGAAGCGCCTTTCTCGTCAGCCTACTCTCCTTGGTAGGTGTTACTACATTCGTTGTTAAGGGTAGGCCCCTTGAGATGCTTCTACTCGCGCTAGTGGGTTTCTCCGCAGGCGCCTTGATGGGTGGTGCCTTCCTGCACATGCTGCCAGAAGCCCTAGAGCATTCGGAGAGCGTGAGCACCTTCTCCTATGCGATCTTTGGCTTTACGTTCTTCTTCTTAATGGAGAAGTTCCTTTATTGGCGCCACTGTCACAGAGGGAAATGCGATATCCACACGTTTACGTATATGAACCTGGTCGGTGATGGGATTCACAATTTCACGGATGGGCTTGTTATAGCGTCGAGCTTCGTAGCAGGACTTCCCCTCGGTATCGCCACAACCTTAGCGGTCATTGCCCATGAGGTCCCGCAGGAGATCGGAGACTTTGGAGTCCTAGTCTACGGAGGCTTCACCAAGCTCAGGGCGTTGCTCTTCAACTTCTTAGTCCAGACAACGGCGATCCTGGGTGGCATCGTTGGTTACCTCCTCATTCCCTACGTGGGAGGCCTCTCCCTTCTCATACTGCCTTTTGCAGCAGGAGGCTTCATCTACATCTCGGGTTCAGACCTCATCCCGGAGCTCCACAAACAGGAGGATCTGAAGAAGTCCACCTTATCCTTCACCTTCTTCCTAGCAGGAATTCTATTCATGTGGGCCTTGAAACTTGCCCTCATACACTGAGCGATCGAGTGCTTGTCGGTGTGGGCTCTATTGGGAGGATAATACTTGGCCCTTTGTCATAAACGGTGACCTTGGGAGTGCTAGGGGCTTTGTTTATGGATTTGAAAAAGGGTAAAGCGCCTTTTAGATAAGGACGTACTGAAGAGGGTATTTATTTTATCGGTTGCTGGGCTTCTCAGCCTTTGCAACTGGAGCGATACTCTACGTAAAAATCAAGTAGGGAATACGCGAAACCCATCACAGATATTACGAGAACGTAAGAATGATTTTGTGTAACCTCAAAGCTCGATGCTGGCAAGAGTGCAATTACGAGTGACCAAAACACTTTGCCCAAACCACGTAGCTGCTTTTATCGGTTCCCGCATTCAGGGCATTCTAATTTTTAGAAGCTCTCAATCCAGCTCCAGCGAATAAGGTCGTTTCTAGCGTATAAAACTCATAGTTTGATTTTCAAACTAATTGTCCCGAAGTATTTTTGGCTTTAATGCGCGCTGGAGCTCCTGCGGAGCGAAAACGATAAGACATTCTCCCCCCTGCCTAGAAAAGGCGGTAGAGAATGATACCCGAAGGATCAAGCCTTGCAGTAGCTATCGAGGTCTTTAATGTAGCGATTCTTCTGTGTTTGATGACAATATACCTAAAAAGCTATAGGAAGGTGAGGTCTGGCTTTACAGCAAGCCTGCTCATTTTCTCCATCCTACTTATGCTGCAATCGGTCTTTGCGGCCCTCTTATTCGCCACCACAGAGCTTTGCGAGGTAGGCGTCAGAACACAGGAGGTACGGCCGATCCTCAGCTTAGTCGAGCTCATTGGCCTTGCCGCTCTCCTTAGAGCAAGCACTAGGTAGCGCGAACAGGTTGGAAGTCGTACAACGTCTTCTTTGGTGGCTTCTGGTTGGCACGCGTGGAGGACCAACTAGGGCAAGGATCATCCATTCCCTTGAAAAAAATCCCCAGAACGCCAACCAACTAGCACAGACGCTAGACTTAGACTACAAGACGATCAGGCACCATCTTCAGATACTCGTCGATAATCGATTCTTGGTCACCACAGGTGATGGTTACGCGAAGGTGTACTTCCCCTCGCCAGTACTCGAGTCATGCCGCGAGACGTTCGTGGACATCTGGGAGAAAATCGAGAGCCCGAACTTGGCTAGCAATTAGGCGTCATTGTCATGGATACGGGACCTACACCAGAGGCCATAGCACACAACGTACGAGTCATGAACATCGACCTACGCAAAGTGGACGCTATTTTCCTCAGCCATGGCCACCGCGACCACAAGGGCGGTTTACTCTATTCTCTAAAAACAATTGGTAAATCTGTCACAGTAATAGTATACCCGAAAGCGTTCTACTCCAATTCGTCTAAATCCTAGGATCAAGGCTGTGCGCTCGTCGATCAGGGCACCAGATATAGAGGTGGATGGAGGCATACCGGTAATGGCCACAAATCCTGTTCGGATATCTGAAGGCATCACTACGAGCGGATTCGTAGAATAGCTACTATGCTTGCAGAGGGACGTGAGCTGATCATCGTCTCCAGTGATGTCCGTTCTCCAGAAGAGCCAGCTAGACAATAAAACGACGATTGGGTAGCAAAATTTTGTGCATTTGCGAAATATTTATATTGTGCATCTGCACATATTGTGGGCAGTGATGTAAAGAATGGCTTGGAGAATGGGTTTTAGAAGAGGCTTCGGAAGAGGCAGGGGTTTTGGAAGGTGGATGGGCCCATGGCCTGGAAGGGGGCCATTCAGCAATATGCCGCCTTGGCAGAGGCCAGGATGGCTCTTCGGAAGAGGCTCCTGCTGGAGGCTCTTCAACCCGTACCTGTTGGCAGCATATGGAGGATCAACCTTTGGTCCACGGATTAGTTATGGTGGCTATCCATCCCCGTATCAGACCCCATACAGCTACGGAGGGAACTATCCGCCTTACAGCTACGCATGGTGATGTAGAATGGGTTACAGATGGAGAAGGATGTACAACCTAACGGGACTCCCGGGATGGATGAGATTCGGCTACTCCCCCGGATGGCTAGGTAGGTCGCAGACTGGCCTCCCACCAACAGCGGAATGGTTGATGTCCAGTGGCCTACTGCCCCAATTCCGCCAATACATGGCAACGGGCGTGGCGCCGCCCTTTCTTCCGCCTACGGCTCCTACAGGGGCCCCCTTGACGCGCGAACAGGAAATGCAGATGCTGGAGCAGCAGGCGAAGGCGATCGAGACGCAACTTGAGGCTACGAGGAAGAGGTTGGAGGCCGTACAGAAAGGGCCAGCCACGCAGCAACAGGCCCAACCATACTACCCACCTTACGGGTACTCGCCTACACCCTACGGTTATCCGCCAACCCCCTACGCTGAGTCTTCACCTGAAGAGGAGCTAACCTCGCTTGAGGACTACAGGAGAGAGCTGGATGGGGAGGTCAAGGGTGTGGAGGCCAGGATCGAGGAACTGAAAAAGATCCTAGAAGGCAAAGAGCAATAGCAGGAGGTGGAATAAGTTGCCTTATGGTATGGGCCCATGGGATTGGTTCCCTAACCAATACGCCAACCCGTACTGGGGCTGGGGTAGGTGCAGACGGTTCCCCTGGCTACCAAGATGGTGGTGGGCAAGCATGAATTGGCCTCAAAGTCCTTATGGGATTCCTCTGGCGTCAAAGGAGGACGAGATAGCAATGTTGGAGGAAGAGGCAAAGATGCTGGAGCAGGAACTAGCCCGGATCAAGAAGCGGTTGGAAGAGCTCAAGAAGTAGGTGAGTGAGTTGAAGGTAGCTGTTTCTGCAACAGGCACAGACTTAGAAGCGCAGGTTGACCCTAGGTTCGGCAGATGCCAATATTTAGTGATCGTCGACACGGACACAATGGAGTTCGAGGTTACCATGAATAGTAGCGCGAGTGCCATGAGCGGCGCGGGCATCCAGACGGCGCAGACGGTAGCAGACAAAGGCGTCCAAGCAGTCATTACTGGAAACGTCGGCCCAAACGCCTACCAAGTGCTATCTTCCGCTGGGGTCAGGATTTTCATCGGTGCATTCGGTACGGTTAGAGAAGCGATTGAGAGCTTCAAGAATGGACAACTAAGGGAGGCCACCACTCCGGGTCCTGCTGGCAAAGGAATGGGACCTGGCATGGGGATGGGCGGAGGCATGGGGCGTGGCCGTAGAATGGGCATGGGCAGAGGCATGTGGGGGGCGCAGATGATGCCCTTCCCACAAGTTACGATGAGTGGATCCTCAATGCCACCTCCACCTATTTCAAGGGAGCAGGAGATTTCACTCTTAGAGGGCCAGATGAGGGAGTTGCAGCGGCAACTGGAGCAGATAAGTAGGAAGCTTGAGGAGCTCAAAGGCCATCCTTCCTCCTAAATCACGGGGGGATCATGAGTGAACGCGAGGAGGCTTAGGATAGCCGTGCCTACGAAGGGAGATGGGGGCTTAGAGGATACGGTGTCTGAGGTCTTCGGTCGAGCTAACACATTCACCATTATAGACATGGAAGACTGCAGGGTTGAAGCTGTGGACGTGCTTAGAAATCCGACAGTATCATACAAGTATGGAGCAGGTCCGATCGTAGTTAAGATGCTGATAGAACGTGGCGTGAACGTGGTTGTATCTGGAGAGCTTGGTCCGGGGGCATCAGGTCTCCTTGAGCAACATAAAATACCTGTGGTTACAGTTAAGCCAGGCATGCTTGTCACTAAAGCCATCGAGCTCGTCAAACCAAATAACTGACTACGATGTTTAATAAGGTTGCTTTTCAGGTCCTGATTAATTGTGGGTTGGGTACGCCGTGATTGTGTTGCTAAGTTTATTGGATAAAGAGAGAATACATATGCATTGCTAAACATAACCAAACCTGTCGTACACAATTGTGAGATTGTTGCTTAATGGTACATTTACCGCTTTACCGCATAAGTATGCGTCCAGTAATGACTTGGTAGTTGCGCGCTGGGCTGCTTAAAAGTAAAAAGACAAACATCCTTTTTCCTAATAAGGGATGCGCCAACAGCTCATCGGAGCTCCAAGCAAGAGAGGCCTCCTCGAAGCGGCTTCCAGGGCTGGTGTGGAGAAACCACTCATTCTCACCCCCGTGTTGGACATACCGGGCGTAGGCGTCACGGCGGGAGCCATCCGTGTGCTAAAAAATGAGTTGGGTCTACCTACAGGCACCGCTCCAGTCGGTGTGATTGGGCATTGGAGAAAAGCTGAGGAATACGGATGGTACCCGAAGAAACTTGGTAGAGCAGCAGGCTTGGAGCATATGGTATGGAAACGTTTATAATAAGGTGTTACATTTCTGACTTTTCGTAACACTCTTTGTCGTGGTGAAACCGCGAGGATTGATAAAGAAAGAATGTAAAAGAGAGGATGGCACGAGGAACATCATAAGGGTCGAGAATGTTTCCACAACCTACGAAGGAGAGAGGAGACCGGCCATCAGGGATGTGAACCTAACTCTGGATCAGAATGAACTAGTTTACGTGGTTGGCCCCAATGCCGCTGGGAAGACTACGCTCCTAGAAACGATAAATGGCTTACAGCCTGTGTCTAAAGGCCAGGTTTTCGTGTTCGGCTTGGAAGTGCGCACCTGCGGCAACGTTGTCAGACAGGAGATAGGCTACGTGCCTCAAGATTTCATGGTAGGCCCTCTTGAGCCCTACACTGCCTTGGACGTGGTAATGATGGGGCGCTATGGCAAGATGGGAGTTCTCCGCAGACCGGAAAAAGATGACTTCGAGAAGACCATGAAAGCGATGGGATCGATCGGCGTGGATGAGCTGGCTGACAGGCCGGTTGGTAAGCTCTCAGGTGGACAACAACAGAAGGTCATGATCTCCAGAGCCCTGGCGAAGGAACCCAAAATACTCCTGCTGGACGAACCCTTCAGCAACCTTGATCCCAACTCACGTCAAGAGATACCTGCGCTGGTTAGCCATCTTCATGAGGAGCGGAAGATGACCACTATCATAGTAACTCACGATGTTCGCCAGATACCGAAACAGTGCCTAAGAGTAGTGGTCATGAACGATGGTAGAATCGTTGCTGACGAAAGCCCCAAGAAAGCCTTGGCCATCCTTGAAAGTTACCCGAGCCTTCATGCCGAGGAGGCAGTTCCATGATCTGGCTTGAACTCGCCATCATACGCAGGGCCCTCATAGGGTGCGTGCTAACCGGTTTCCTCACAGGCTTAATCGGGGTCTTCGTGGTGAAGATGAGACTGTCTTCCATAGGCTACTCCATGTCGCACGGCGCCTTCGCTGGGGCAGCGCTCGGAGTTGCCATCTCCGCGAATCCCCTCTCAACTTCGGTTCTCTTCTCGGCAGTTACAGCCTTGCTTATCGGTCCTGTTGCCGACAAGGCGAGGTTAAGCCAAGACACTGTAACTAGCATAGCCTTTCCCCTGAACATGTCTCTAGCCTTCATCTTCTTGACTTTGTCCCCCCAGATCGGTCTCAGTAGCGAGGTGGCCAGCGTACTTTGGGGAAGCATAATATCAATGACTAACAGGGATGTCCTTTACTTGACTATTCTATGCGTCGCAACGCCAACTCTAATTCACATGTTCTGGAAGGAGCTCTTCGCCATCATGTTCGACAGGAGGCTCGCGGAGGCCGATGGATTAAACACAAGACCTTTTGTATACTTCATAATCTTCCTAGTTGGAATCGTCATAACTCTCTCCCTTAGACTTGTTGGGGGTCTCCTCATCTTCGCCCTTCTCTTTAACACGGCCTCGACGGCACTTCAATTCCTCCAAGAAATGAAGAAGATCGTTGTAGTCTCCCCAATCGTGGGGGCTGTCATGTGCGTCTCAGGCTTGATGATCTCTCTAGTATTCGATGTGCCTGTTGGATCGTGCATAGTCTTGGTATCAACTTTAATATTCGCCATATCGGTCCTCCTGTCACCTAAGAGAAAGAGAAAGGAGGGGAAGGAATTATCTTGAGAAGGAACGTGGCATTTGTGAGCAGCATCTTGGTCTCGTATCTGCTCATAATGGGACTCTGCATGGCATCGATCGAAGCTAACGTCCCTACAGAGAAACCAATGATCGTGTGCACGACCAATGTCTTGGGGTCCCTCGTCGAGGAGTTTCTACAGGACAGGGCGGATGTCGTAGTGTTGGTTCGGCCCAGCCTATGCCCAGCTGACTACGACATGAAGCCAAGTGACATCTATGCCGTCAGCAAGGCGAAGCTCCTGTTCTACCACTCGATGCCAGGAGAGTTCTGGCTGCAAGGCTTGATCGAAGCTGCCGATAATGAGAACCTCACTCTCGTAAAGGTTCCCGGGGACTACAATACGCCTGAAGGGGTAATGCGCTGCGTGAACTTAGTCGGAGGAAACCTGAGCCGGGTCTTTTCCATTGACTTGAAGGCGAAGATAGCTGAGATGCTTGCAGACATAGATGCTGCGGCAAACGAAATGACTGTCGAGGCCCAGACGCTGGGGGCAGATGGCGTGAAGGTCATCTGCATGAAGTGGCTAGAACCTTTCGTCAAGTGGTTAGGCTTCGACGTAGTCGCCACTTTTAATCCCCCCGAGACTTTGTCAGCTGCCGACATAGCCGCCCTCGTCGAGACAGCACAGAGGGAGGGGGTTGCCCTTATTGTCGACAACCTTCAGATCAGCGTTGAGTTTGGCGAGGGAGTCGCCTCTCAGGTCGGGGCTGTGCACGTGGTCATAACGAACTTCCCAGGAGCCATCCCTGGGACCGAGAACCTAGCCCAGATGTTCCGATACAACGCGCATCAGCTGTTTGAGGGCTTGAGAACTTGGAGAAGCACGAGCGCACTCAGGACAGAGATTGGGAATCTAGAGGACCAGCTGACCCTCTACCAGTTGGTAGCGTCTGTAGCGGCCATCGCCGCCATCGCGGAAGCCGCATGGATCCATGTGGAAAGAAAAAGAGCTACCAGACCTTCGTGAAGTAGCTTCCTAGACATTTACGGATCCATACCGTTGTCTAGACCCCCTGATTTTTTGTTCGTTACAACCAAAGACACGGTGATCGGTACAGATTTCGTCAACGATTCGGTGACGATACAGTATTTGCCGAGTAATCCAAGACATTCTTTTACACGTTCTTGATTGCTTGGGCTTTGCACTTGCACCTTCAAGGTGGTCTCGACATTCGCAAGGGCATAGGCTTGGCCATTCTTTGTGACCACACCCCTAGTTTCAGCCCACACATCGCCAAGCCCGATCCGAGCTTTCTTGGCTATGTAGATGGCCGTTTCGACGACGCAGCCCGCCAAGGACGCGAGCATCAACTCCACGGGGCATGGTCCTGCGTCCATGCCACCGAATTCGGGCATCGTATCAACCAAGATCTGGGGAAAATTCCTGACCTTAATCCCCGTCCTCGTCCCCTCTAGGCGCTTGGCTTCGACATGCAGTTCCAAACGATTCGATTTTACCATATTCCAATCACGTTTTAAAGTAATCTTCTTCTCCATATTTCACTACCGTTACCTTGCCTCTCTTCTTCAGTTCCATGAGGTGTGTCTCAACAACGTTCCTTGGCAGGTTCAAACTCATGGCGATATCTCCTAATCGACAGGGTCTCCGCTGGATTAAACCCAGTATCTCCTCCTCCACCTTATTATAGCCGAGCCATTTGGGCGATACCTTTTCCTTCTCCTCATATCTTGAGACTATCCTCGTATGCTCGACTGAGGCTCTAAACCTTCGAGTTATCTCTTCCATTCGATTTGGCTTTAGGGGAAAGACGTCTTTTTCCGAAGGCGGTCTCGTAGGCGTATTGATCTGAACTTCGTCCGGTTCAATCTCCTGCACCAAGCGGATTAGGCCCTCGACGGCTTCACAATTCGCATTTACTGCATGACTTGCATTCGATTCGATGAACATTATCTGCAAGGCGAGTTCTCCATGTACCTCCCCCCTAACCTTCACGAGGCCATCTACTATATTCTTGTGAAGGATCCCTTTAGCTGGGCGGTTTATGTCTTCAAGCAGCGACTGATTTGGAGCATCCAGCTTAGCAACGACAAGATCTGCCTTCGCAAGGCTCCTCCTGACTACCTCGTTGTCAACGAGAGAGGAGTTAGTCAATACGGCTACCGGTTTATCAACGAGATTTCTTAGGTCCTCGATCATATCTCCTAGCTTCAGGTTAAGGGTCGGTTCGCCGCTTCCCGAGAATGTGACGTAGTCGATTGAGCGAGGGTCGAGGAGGTCGAGCGTTCTCCTCATATCCCTCAACAGTTCTTCTCTCCTTACCTGGCCCTCGACCGGCCCCGAAACCTTTCGGAGCGTTCTACCCAGCTGGCAGTACACACAATCGAAGGTGCAGGTCTTGGGTGGTGGGACAACGTCAATGCCCAGAGAGCGGCCTAGACGCCACGACAGAACCGGACCGTAAATTGTTGACATCCTACCTAGATCTCCCATACAGGTGCTTTATCGCCCTCTAGAGATGTGCCGATGTTTAGGATGCTTTGGATCTCCTCCCAAGCTCTGCGTATCTCTTTGGAAGCCATGCAGCTGGGCGAGTATTCGATTACAGGCTTGCCCGCAACCATGGCTTCGGTAACCGTCAGGTCGAATGGAACCTTAGCTATGACTTCCGCGTAGTTCCGCTTGCAAGACTCGATTATCTTCTCGGCATTCTCTGAGTTGATGTCGTGCATGTTAATGATGACCCTAGGTATCACCCCGAAGTGACGTGCCACACCTAGTATCCTCCCCAGGTCATACAATCCGGAAAGGGTTGGCTCTGTAACTACCACTACTAGGTCAATGCCTGTCAGTGAGGCGATGACGGGGCACCCTATGCCAGGAGGGCCATCTATGAGTATGAGGCTCAGGTTCTCTCTTTCAGCCAGTTGCCGTGCGTTCTGTCTGACGAGGGCAACCAGTTTGCCTGAGTTTGCCTCTGCCGCACCCAGCTTCGCATGGGACATCGGACCGAACCTGGTCTCAGAGACGTATGCTTCGCCAGAGATCCTTTCCGAGAGGCTTATTGCGCTTCTGGGGCAGATATATGCGCAAACACCACACCCTTCGCAGAGGACAGGGTCGATCTCCAAGTTCCTGATCGCATCGTACCTACAAGTTTCTTCGCACAACCTGCATTCAACACATTTGGCCTTGTCTATTGATGCAAGTTTTTGGCCCTTGAATTCCTGTTTCGACACTACCTTGGGGTTCAAGATAAGGTGAAGAGTTGCTGCATCAACGTCGCAGTCGGCTATGACGACTTCCCCGGCCAATGCGGCAAAGGAAGCTGTGAGTGTGGTCTTCCCTGTGCCACCTTTCCCGCTGACTATAGCTATCTGCTTCAATCACCAACAATCTCCTTTATGCGCGCAAAAAGTGACAAAAATCTATCCTTCCACTCGGGCATCTCGTGGATGAATGGCAATCCCTGCGAGTAGAGCTCAGCAATTCTTCTATTGAAAGGAATCTCGAGAAGTATTGGAATTCGCTCGCTTCCGCAATACTCGTGCATTTTCGTGTCCCCGATCCCCGCTCGGTTCACAACGACGCCGAAGGGGATTTTTAATTCTTTCAGGACCCCCACCATAAGCTTCAGATCGTGTAGCCCGAAAGGCGTCGGTTCTGTCACGAGCAGGCAATAGTTGCTTCCATAAACCGATTCTACAACTGGACACGAAGTTCCCGGTGGTACATCGATGATCGTAATCCCATTGTTCTTGATCTCTGCCTTGACCTCGCGTATGACCGGCCCCGGCATGGGTTCGCCCACATTTAGCTCTCCATACGCAAAATCCACTGCCCCAGCCATTCCAACCTTGACGGCTCCTACCTCCCTGTTCTCTTCAGCTATGGCCCTCTTGGGGCAAACGAGGAGGCATCCACCACAGCCGTGGCAGAGCTCTGGAAACATCATCACTCGCTCAGCTACCACCGCGATGGCATGGAACTCGCAAAACTCCGCACATTTCCTGCAGTGGTCGCAAAGCCGCTCATCAACTTTTGGCACAGGCACGAAAACCGGTTTTACCTTGCCAATTCTTGGCTTCACGAATATGTGGGCATTAGGCTCCTCAACGTCGCAGTCTAGAAGCTGAACACGTCCTCCAAAAGAGAGAGCCATGTTGACAGCTACGGTCGTCTTCCCCGTTCCGCCTTTGCCACTAGCTACCGATATTATCACGCGTTGTCCACTCATAGGCATCGCCAAACTTCACTACGAGGTACTCGTCTTGATACAGTTTTGTCGGACGAATGGATATCTCACACACGACTTATCCACCTTCTTTAAACACTACCCTATGCTCTTTTGCGTTCTGTTCGACGAACCCCTCTATCTTCTCAACGATCGCTGCGAAGGCCTTCGCAGCTGGTGAGGTTGGTTCCTTCATCGCGAAGGAGACGCCATCGTCTGAAGCGTCGCACACGGCAGGATCAAGAGGGATCGAGCCAAGGAAAGGAACCGACAGCTCCCCAGCAATCGCAAGCCCTCCGCCACTTCTGAAGATATCGACCTGAAAACCACATTTGGGGCAAATGAAGCCGCTCATGTTTTCGACGATACCAATGACGGGGATTCTCAGCTGGCGTGCGAACGTTACGGCCTTCTTTACTACGATCTGAGAAATTTCGGAAGGTATCGTGACGATGAGTGCACCATCCATCTCTGGGATGAGCTGCATGACGCTGAGCGGAGCGTCACCCGTTCCAGGTGGTAAGTCTATGAGCAGAAAGTCGAGTTGGCCCCAGTTGAACTCGGACAGGAACTGCCTGATCGCCCCGCTCACGAGCGGACCGCGCCAGATGACCGGTGTATCGTCATCTGAGAGCAGAAAGTCCATTGAGACGACTTTGATCCCCAAAGGGCCCATCGCCGGGAAGGGACCGGGTGGACCTACCGTGAGCTGCTCTCCCCTCATGCCAAGCATCTTAGGGATGCAGGGTCCGTAGATATCTGCGTCGAGAACCCCAACCTTGCAGCCATGCTGGGCCAATGCCACGGCTAGGTTTGCCGTAACGGTGCTCTTGCCCACGCCTCCCTTGCCGCTCACGATCGCTATCTTGTGCTTGATCTGGCCCATCTTGACCTTGAGAAGCGCCTTCTGCTCATCGAGGAGCTTCTTCTGCTCGTAGTCCTGCCTCCTACTGTCCGTACATGTTTCGGTTTTGCCGCATGAGGCGCATTCGCCATCGCAGGATTCGGTCATCATTTTTACCCCAATCAGGTTATGTGCACATATTTTCGCGGTGCGAAGGGCTTGCCACGATGGCCTTTAGCTTCGGTCTTATCCATGCTGGTTTCACATCTTCCTCGATCCCAAGGCTTTGAAGACTTGGCTTAACGATCTGGCTTCTGCTTGTCAGAAGCGATGGTGAGCCTCTCTACATGGCTCCGTCAGCCCTTTCAACTGGCCTCTGACGTAGGCTTGTACTGCTCCCTCAACTGTGTCAAGGACACCGGTGAAGACGGCCACTCCCTGACTTTGGAAGGCGTCCAGGCCCCTTGGCCCCATCCCCTTAACCAATAACGCGTCCGGCTTGAGTTTTCCGATTAGTTCCTCCACCGATACGCGTCCGCCTAGGTGTTCACCCTTATTCTCAATTACTTTGATGGTATCCAGGCTGCCATCCTTTCTGAGCTCAACGGCGGCAAAGAAAGGCGCCCGTCCGAAATGATCTGCGACAATGGATTTGTACCCCTCATCTCTCTCGATCGGTACGATAACCTTCATTACGTACACCTAGACAGGTTATGAAGGCAAACAATATATATCCTTGTCGTTTGAAAAGTAAACTAGATGCGCGTAAAATGGACCAGATAGATCGTAAGATAATCTCACAGCTGCTGACCAACGGGCGGACGACCTTTGAAGATCTCAGTAAAAAGGTTGGGTTGACAGGGGTGGGTGTGAAGAAGAGGGTGAAAAAGTTGGTCGAGCAAGAGGTCATCAAGGTATCGGCTTTGCTGAACGTTGAGAAGATGAGCATGTCAGCTGCCATGGTTCTCCTTGAGATAGAGAACGCTGAAGCCATGAGACAGATCATACAGCGCTTTAAGGACTGCCCACGAGTAGTACAGATCTTCTCCACCTTGGGAGGGTACAACCTCATCGCGCTCGTAGTGGCAGAGGATCGCAAAACTTTAGAAAGCATATCTCTGGAGAAGTGCTCATTGAGAAGCGCCCAGGGAATTCGCAGATCTGAGTTCTATCCTATTGGAAGTATCCACTACACGCCGTTCCTTCAAGTGAGACAGAATCTCGCGCACCAGGGGAGGATAACAACCCCCTGCAATGTAGATTGCAGAACATGCGAGAGCCTTCAAAGAAAGACATGTGTTGGCTGCCCGGCAACTCGGCTCTACCAAGGGTCTTTATGATGCGCCATGCGTTAGTTGTCACTTTATTGCAATGTCTTTCTTGCCAGCAGTTCCATGAGACTAGGCACGCAGAAGCATGTGCAGTAACACATATATATACTACAATGTTACATTAATAACAACGTTACGTATGCCTCCCTGCAGATGCGGCCAAGCTCACTGCTGGCACGAGTATCCGGAGCGAGGATGGATGCAGTTCCTCATACTGAGGATCCTCTACGAGACGCCCACATACGGTTATAAAATCATGGAGGCGCTTGAGGAGAGAAGTTTTGGTGGCTACAGGCTGGAAACTGGTTCCATCTACACGTTGCTCAGACGGATGGAGCACGCGGGATTGCTGGAATCGGAGTGGGAGCACGCAGAGGCCTCGGGGCCTGACCGCAGGATCTACAAGGTGACGAAACGCGGAGCGGAAGCTCTGAGGAGTGGCTTAGAGACGATCTCAAAGAGGAAGACGCTGATGGACGACTTGGCCAGATTCTACAGGGAGAACTTTGCGGAGAAAGGAAAGAGGAGGTGAACGACCGGATGTGCGGAGATGAAGATTGCGGCTGCCACGGAGAGCACCACGAACGCCATCATGCAGAATGTGGTGGTGGTCATCATGGATATTGGACTGAATGTGACTTTCCCCTGATGAGCGTCGAAGAAGAGGTTGAAGCTCTGGAAGGGGCGAAGTCCGACTTAGAGAAGCGGCTGGAGATCGTGAACAAGCGACTTGAGGTATTGAAGCGCTAGACAAAAGTGCTCCGGAGATCAACGGAATCCGATGGTGGCGATGATAGGAATGCAGACAGAGCCCGCTGTAGAGGTCTCAAACCTTACCAAATGCTATGGGGAATTATTGGCAGTTGACCACATGAACTTCAAAGTGAACAAAGGCGAAATCTTCGGTCTCCTTGGGCCAAACGGCGCTGGCAAGACGACCACCATACGAATGCTCACAGGCTTAACGAACCCAACTTCTGGAACCGCCAGGATTGCTGGCCGAGACTGCGTCAGAGAACGCCTTGCTGTTAAGCAGAGGATAGGCCTTGTAGCTGAGGAGAGCAATCTCTACGGTGAGATGTCCGCATGGGACAATCTGATGTTCATCGGGGAGCTTTACGGCGTCGACAAGCCAACTAGGACGGAGCGATCAAGACAGCTACTCGAGTTCCTCCAGCTCTATGAAAGGAGAGACGATCGCATGCTCACCTATTCTAAGGGCATGAGGCGGAGGGTGCGCATAGCTGCTGCACTCGTCCACCATCCCGAGGTTTTGTTCCTCGATGAGCCGACGAGCGGCCTTGATGTCCAAAGCTCTAGGCTTATCCGCTCGCTAATCAGGGAATTGAACGAAGAGGGCGTAACGATCTTCCTTACAACACATTATATCGACGAGGCCGACCAGCTCTGCGGTCGAGTTGCCATAATAAAGCAGGGGAAGATCGTGGCGGATGATTCGCCCCAAAAACTGAAGTTCTCGTTGCAAGGCGAGCATATAGTCGAGGTCGCGTTCAGCGGAAATGTCTCAGATGTGGAAGCAGTTTTCGGCAAGCATCCCCTTGTAAAGGACGTTGTGAAGCACGGGGACAAGTATCATATCCACACGGCAAATCCCAGCGTCGTGATAGAGGAAATCGTTCGATACGCCTCCTCGAACGGCCTGGAGATAGTAAGCATCAATACGAAACAGCCGAGCCTTGAGGACGTTTTCGTGAAGTACACTGGGCTGGATGCCGTTCAAGTGGAGAGAATGGAGTTCAGGGCCATGAAGGCCGGTGGTCGACGTGTTTAACCGCCTAGGTGATTTTATGGCGAGGGGCATCAGCATAGCAAAGAAGGACGCGAGGATTTATTACTTCAAGCCTCAAATATTTGGCTTCGGAATACTGATACCCGGCTTCGTCTACCTCTCCTTCTCCCTTGGAAGGCAGATCCCGAACGAAATCTTGATACCAGGGCTTGTCGCAATGATCTCCCTCTTCAGTGCATCGTCCATAGAAGCGATAGCGATTCCCATCGAGAGACAGACAGGAACCTATGAACTGCTCCAAACGGCCCCTGTCACCACAGCGACCATCGTGTTCGGAAAATCCCTGGCCGGTTCAGCTTTTGGCGTAGCACTTTCACTTGTAACGGCAATAGGTGCGATGCTGCTGACGGGGGGCAACATAGTAAACCCGTTCCTTTTCGCATTGGCGGTGATTGTGGGATCGTTCGCCTTCTCGGCCCTTGGAATGCTGGTGGCTGCAGCTGCAAAAGACATGCCCACTGCCAATATATCATTGACCGCTATACGACTTCCCATGATCTTCATTGGGGGCGTTGACATGGTTCATTGTTCTTCAGATGCTTGCGATAATGGTGTTAGACAAAAGACTGGACTAGCCAGTTACATAATTCAGGGTGTCGAGTAAGTTTGTGTCATCCCTTCCTACATCTGTCTCTTAAGAAGTCTTGAGTTATGTGTCGAAGAAGGAATCAACAGGCTATCGCACGCTAGATTGCCACTCAGATGCTGGCTATTAGTTCCAGAACTTTTTTCTCTACCTCATCTCTTATCCTTCGAACCTCTTCTATGGGTTTTCCTTTAGGGTCTGCTAACTTCCAGTCTGTCACATTTTTGAGAAGTGGAGCTGGGCAGATCCCTTCAACGCTGCAGCCTTTTCACAAGCCAGTTCAGGGTCTAATCTTGCAAAACACTTTAGCTGTCTGCTCGACCATAGTCAACAGCGTCATCGACCTGTGTAGGATACTGAACTCCACTCTGGTGAGCGTTATTGGCCTAGACAGAAGCCACGTCGAGGACAGCTCCATTGCCCACTCAGCTAACATATCGAACTGCACCGTGATGGGCAGCAACCTGATGTCCGTCGTAAACCTCAGTAACACCAGCATCACAGGAAGTAACCTCACGCTTGTCGTGAACATTGACAACACGAAGATAGACCACAGCGACATCTCCTACTCAGCTAACATATCGAGGAGCGAGATCACCAACACCAAGCTGGCGGGCTGCACGGTTCAGAGTAGTAAATTGATGTCCTGTACGGCTGTGGATAGTATACTCATGAATGTTAACGCGGTCAACTCCAACCTCTCGGGCACCAGCGTCGAGCTCTCGAACCTTGTGAACGTCAACGCCACCAACTCCAAGCTCACCAAGACCGACGTGGGTTACTCCAACCTCAAGAATGTGGAGCTGAAGAACACTAATGTAATTGGCACCGACTTGATGAATACAATATTAGCAGACAAGACCATAATGTATGGACGCGTTGTAAATTCCAACGAGAGCATCATAGATCCCTTTCGTAAAGTGGGGACGCCCAATTACTCCGGTAAAAGCGCGAGTTCCAGCACGAGCAAGACGACGAGCAATGCGTCCAGCGGGAAGGGGGGCACCACCACGTATTACGTTATACCCTCGAGCAGCTCAGGTCAAACGTCGAGCAGCACGCAGACGAAAAGCCCCCAGCCTACAACGAGTCAGCAAACCTCGACCACTAAGAGCCAGCAAACGGCGGAGAAGCCCGTCAGTAGGGGTGCCAATATATGAATAAAGTAATGGAGTTTAGCGCGCGCGTCGCTAAAGAAATAAAATATAAGCTGATTAAAGTCGGTACATGTTTCCAACGCTGTTCCAGACAAAGGCATGCGGAAGTGCTTCAGCAATCGCTTGAATCCCTCGCCAGCCCGTGCAATGTGAAGGTACCAGAAGTTTAGGACCTAGTAGCTTCATTTTCTCAACTGTCTGGCCTATTCTTGGTTCACACTCTTTTCCGGCCAGATGGAAACCGCCCATCACAGCATAAATATCTGTGACTCCGGTGATCTTTTGCGCGTAAAGTACCGTGTTGATTATGCCTGCATGAGCGCAGCCTGATACCACAACTAGACCTTTATTTTTAACGTTTATAATGATTGCTCGGTCGTCCCAGATCCATGGGTCAAGTCTCCATTTGCCGTTGTCATAGACTCTGTGCTGTGGAAATCCCTTCTCGAAGTCAGTTTTACGTGGAATTTCACCTGAGACAAGCAACATATCGTGACCTACGAAGTAGGGGCTTTTCATTTTAACATATTTTGCCGGGCGAATTTCATCCTCTGATGGGAACTCTGGATATACCCTTATAGTACCATCAGAGTAGGCTACGCCTCTCTTCTTGAACATATCTTCATGCGTAATTATCGATAAGTTATCCCTGTTAATCGCCTTCAACGCCGCTAACAATCCCCCATAATGATCATAATGCCCGTGTGAAAGGACAACGCACTCAACCTTGTTAAGTTTCAGGCCCATCCTCTCAGCGTTCGTCACTACACCGTCTAAGCTACCCCCTGTATCAAATAAGACGCAGGAGGATTCTCCTTGAGTGAAAACGCTGATAAGTAACGAGAAACCGTGTTCAGCAAGAGGAAGGCGAAAATGTTCTCTCATCCATTCCTCGCCCTCCCGTTCTCTTACCCAATCTCTGACTTGCTGAACCTCCTGCTTCCCTATTGTAGATAGGAAATCGATTGAGTTGTCTACCAAACTAATTATCTCAACGCTATCAACTTCTCTGAGCTTCTTGGTCTGATCAAATTTTATTTCGTTCATAAGGGCCTCCCCTAACTATAGTGTGCCTCTGTAGTGAGATGAGCGACTACAGGATTCCACACTTAAAGACGATGGTAAAACAGGCATGTTTAGTCTAGAGGAGTTTATAAAGGTCGTATTTCCTATGATAATTGTAGGCAGTCTCGCTGTTAAAACTACTTGAGGTTCTTCTGAAGCCTATTAGATACCTCCTCAGCCCGGTAACCGTTGCTTGGCTGGGGTTCCTGTCGGCCAATTAGTTAACAATAGAAACATTTAATAAATGTTTTGTTTATTTAATTAACTCATGAGCTCGAAATTAGATCTAGATAGTGTCGATTGGAAGATGCTGAGCGAGCTTCAGCTGGACGGGCGGAAGACCTTCAAGGAGTTGGGAAAGGCGGTTGGCTTCACGGGTCTGGGTGCCAAGAAGAGGGTTGAGAAGATGTTAGAGCAAGGGGTCATCCGCATCTCAGCTTTGGTCAACATTGAAACGCTCAACATGTTCTCAGCGATGATCCTCCTTGAGGTAGAAAGCGCAGAGGCCATGCGTAAGACCCTTGACCGCTACAGTGAATGCCCCCGCGTCATCAACTTCTTCACAACAATGGGTGGTTACAACCTCATAGCCCTCGTGTTAGCGGAAGACCAAGGCACCCTTGAAAGCGAGTCCATGGAGAAGTGTTCCTTGAGGAGTGGTGAAGGGATTCGCAGATCCGAGTTCTACCCCATAGGCAAAGTCCATCACTCCACGTTTTTACCGTTACGAACATACATTCAAAATAAGGAGAGGCATATAACGCCCTGTGGCGTTGATTGTAGAGGCTGTCCCTCTTTTCAGAATCAGAAATGTCTCGGATGCCCCTCTGTGAGCTGTTATAAAAAGCCCGTTCGGAAACAAGGTTCACCTATTAACAGATTTAAAGGCTTTTAGTGGTGACATCTAGTGAAGATAATAAAGACGACCAGAAGCATATGCCCAGAATGCTTCAAGGTAATAGATGCAACCCTCTACGAGGAAGACAACCAAGTCCTCATGAAAAAGGAGTGTCTAGAACATGGATTGTTCGAGGATGTCTACTGGTCAAGCTTCGAAGAATACACTAGGGCGCAGAAATACTCCATCATAGGCGAGGGCGTTAAGAATCCTCAAACAAAAACGGTTCACGGCCACCCCTTCGACTGCGGACTATGCCCAAACCATAAATCTGCCACAAGCCTCGCCATAATAGATGTAACCAACAGATGCAACTTGCGCTGCCCCATCTGCTTCGCAAATGCCGCCGTCGCCGGCTACGTCTATGAGCCTACAAAGGAGCAGATCGGAAAAATGCTGCAAACCCTCAGGGAGGCTAAACCAAGTCCCGCCACCGCGCTGCAGTTCAGCGGCGGAGAACCAACCGTAAGGGAAGACCTTCCAGAACTTGTGAAGATGGCTAAAGTTGCCGGTTTCGACCACATCGAGGTGAACTCAAATGGCATAAAGCTGGCTGAGAGTGTTGACTACTGCCGTTCACTACTTGACGCTGGTGTCAGCACCTTCTATCTTCAGTTCGACGGCATGAAGCCTGAGGTTTATATCAAGACGCGAGGTCAAGACCTTCTTGCGACTAAACTTAGAGTATTAGATAACTGCCGTAAAGCTGGTCTAGACAGCATCGTATTAGTTCCAACCGTTGTTAAAGGAGTTAACGATAACCAGCTAGGCGCTATAATTGAGTTCGCTGCCAAGAACTTCGATGTTGTCCGCTGCGTCAATTTTCAGCCAGTCTCAATAACTGGGAGAATCGACTATGAGAAGCGGAAGGAGATGAGGATAACGATACCTGACTGCGTTAGGCTTATTGAAGAGCAGACTGGAGGCCAAGTTAAAACCTCTGACTTCTATCCAGTGCCCAGCATCGTCCCAATCTCCCAAGCCATAGGCGCCCTGAAGGGAAGAAAATACGTTGAGTTCACTGTTCACGAACATTGTGGAATGGCCACTTTCCTGTTTGTAGAGGATGGGAAGCTGGTCCCAATAACCAGATACGCTGACATTGATAACTTCATAAAGTCCATGGAAAAGGTGCGTGAAGTAGCCTTAAAGGGGGCAAAAACAAGGGCGCAGCTTCATATGATCTCAGCCTCCCTTCGCCACGTAAAACTTGGTCTGCTAAAACAATTGATAGGCTCCGTGTTCAAAGAAGGCTCCTACGATTCCCTAGGCAACTTCATGAGAAGGATTCTCATGGTTAGTATGATGCATTTCCAAGATCCCTATAACCTAGATTTGGAGCGATTAGAGCGATGCGGGATACATTATGCTGTGCCTGATGGTCGGATAATCCCCTTTTGCGCCATGAACACCCTTTATAGGTCTAAAATTGAGGAGGAGCTAGCGTTCCCACGGAGAGATGGCGCAAGAAACGTTAATTACCAAGAACAGCAATGCCTTGAATAACGCATCAATACCTCTTAATGCGTGGACAGGATGTATCAGAGCACCAGATGAAGCAATTGTTATGGCGACTATCAATAGCGCGAAGGTCTCTGCCTTGTAATAACCATACGGAAATCTTTCTGAAGGTTTCCTCTGAGCCAATTTCAATCCAGCCCAAACAGCGACTGAGGAAAAGACATCGGCGAAAGAGTGAATGGAGTCGGCCAGAAGGGCAACGCTACCTGAGATGATAGCCGCTATTCCCTTCAAAATGCTGAACGCCAAGAGAACGGAAAATTATATGCTGGGTCGGGTTACGACCCTTCCGGAATGTTGTGAACTGGATATGAGGTTGAATAAAGAGCGAACCATAAAGCTCGTAAGAGACACGCTAAGCTACGTGGCCGAGAGGATGGATAGATATGCCTGGCCGTCTATCTTACATTCTTTAATGGGCGGATGTCCTCAATGACGAAAGACGAGGGTGACCGATCAAGCCAATCCGCTGCGGCTCTGGGGGAAGGCTTGACATCAGAGGAAGCCAGGAGCAGAATTAACGAATACGGTTACAACGAGGTAACTGAAAGGAAGACAAGTTCAGTTGTAAGGTTCTTCAAAAAGTTCTGGGGCCTTTCGCCCTGGATGTTGGAAATGACGGTGGCACTTGAATGGCTCGTAGGGAAGTACCTGGAGATGTATATTGTAATTGGCCTCCTGTTTTTCAACGCGATATTGAGTTTTTTTCAGGAGGAAAAGGCGAATTCCGCCCTCGAGCTCCTCAGGCAAAGGTTGAGGATAAACGCGAGGGTGAAGAGGGATGGGAAATGGGCAATAGTTCCAGCCAGGGAGCTCGTCCCCGGTGACGTCATAAGACTGAGGGCGGGCGATTTCGTACCTGCGGACGTTACAGTGGCCGAAGGGAGCGTCGAGGTCGACCAGTCGTCCCTGACGGGCGAATCACTCACGGTCGATAAGAAAACGGGCGACGGCCTCCTCAGCGGGTCCGTCCTTAAAAGGGGGGAGATCACCGGAATCGTCAGCTTGACAGGGTCGAAGACATACTTCGGGAAGACCGTCGAGCTGGTTCAGATCGCCAGGCCAAAGCTCCACGTGGAGGAAGTGATCTCCAGAGTTACGAGGTGGCTCCTCCTGATGGTAGGCGTCATGCTCTCGATCGGGCTCGTCCTTGCGATATCGAAGGGCATGGACCTCATCGAGATACTGCCTTTGACAGTCATCCTCCTGCTGTCGGCCATACCCGTTGCGCTGCCGACGATGTTCACCATAACCATGGCCCTTGGCTCCTTAGAGCTGGCAAGGAAGGGAGTGCTGGTCACTAGGCTTGACGCAAGCGAAGACGCCGCAACGATGGACGTGGTTTGTGCGGACAAAACCGGCACGATGACGATGAACAAGCTCTCGATAGCGGAGGTTATGGCAACTGAGGGCTATGGGAAAGAAGATGTGATGCTCTATGGCGCCCTGGCTTCGCAAGAGGCAAACCAGGATCCGATCGACCTGGCATTTCTATCGGCGGCAAGGGAAATGGGGATATCGCTCAGCGGCTATTCACAGAAGGTATTCGTTCCATTCGATCCCTCAACGAGAAGGACGGAGGCTACAGTAGAAAAGGAAGGCGTGGAATTTTACACGCTGAAAGGCTCAACGAGGACCATATCATCCCTATGCAGGAACAGCCCGGAGGAATTGTCCAGAATCGATGGTGTCGTGGAGAGCCTATCGCCTAAGGGTTACAGGTTCATAGCCGTCGCCAAGGGCACGACGAAGGAAAATATCGAACTAGTGGGCGTCGCGGCTCTCTACGACAGACCGAGGCCAGACTCCCCCCAACTCATCAGTGATCTCAAGGATCTCGGCATTTCCGTGAAAATGCTCACAGGCGATGCCCTCCCAATAGCCAAAGAGGTCTCCAATCAGCTCGGTCTGGGCAGCAACGTAATTCGAATGTCCGATCTCAAAGACAGCCTGAAGGACGAGGGGGACTCAAAGATCTTAGAGGGGGCCGACGGTTTCGCAGAGATCTATCCGGAAGACAAGTTCCTGATCGTCAAGGGCCTTCAGAAGGACGGGCACGTGGTCGGCATGACTGGCGACGGCATCAACGACGCGCCGGCCCTGAGGCAAGCTGAGGTCGGAATAGCCGTGAGTAACGCGACGGATGTGGCGAAGAAGGCATCGAGCGCAGTCCTCACCGTCGAGGGCCTGAGGGGCATAGACGACTTGGTGAAGACCGGTAGGGTGATATTTCAAAGGATAGCCACTTGGATCATAAATAAGATGATTAGGACATTCAAGCGAGTCATATTCATAGTGCTGGCCTTTATCGTCACCGGTAAATACGTCGTATCCGCATTCAATATGATACTGCTCCTGTTCTTGAGTGATTATGTCACGCTGTCGATCTCGACGGATAACGTCAGATATTCGAAAAAACCTGAGAACTGGAACATAACTGGGCTGGTCAAGACAGGTGCTTTCATGGGCATTCTAATGGTAGTTGAGTCATTTTTCTTGCTCTACTTGGGCCTCTCGTATTTTGGCCTATATGATAATATCGACCAGCTGCATACGTTTGTATTCAATTGGCTCACCTTCTCGGGCTACTTTACCGTATTGACGGTCAGGGAGAGGAAGCATTTCTGGGAATCCAGGCCGAGCAAGCCCCTAATTCTCTCCATCGTGGTAAATATGCTGGTAGTCTCTTTGATCTCTACGGTGGGAATACCTGGGCTCACCCCAATAGACCTCACGAAACTTATGACGGTCATAGTGTATTCATTTGTTACATGTCTTCTGATGAACGATCTTGTCAAGGCATTCTTAGTAAAAAGGCACGGGATGGCACTTTAGGATGAAAAATCTAATAGAGAGGATAACTTGCTGGGAAGGTCGAACAGTTACCAAAAAAGAGAGTCCCACCCAGCACGCCGCCCTTGAGATCGCTTACGCTCGTTCCGGGTCTGTTCACATCGAAGGTCCTGATCGTGAAGGCCAGAGGATTGAGGGGAGTGTCTCGCTCTGGAGTTGGCATTTGCGTCTGAATGTTCTCAATCAGGAGATCAACGTTGATCCTCCTCTGAGTCGAGACCAGGATCACCAGGATGTCGACATACTCGGTTCCGGAGAGGAAAGCCCTGATCTTCTGGTAGCTCTGAATGGCCCTCTCCCTCGAGACCAGATCGATCTTGTTCTGCACGGCGATCATGTGCTTGATGCCCATCGTCCTTGCGACCAGGAGATGCTCCCTAGTCTGGGGCTGAGGACAGGTCTCGTCAGCGCCAATCATGAATATGGCGGCGTCCATAACGGCTGCGCCAGAGAGCATTATGGTCATCAGGACCTCATGGCCGGGGGCATCGACGGAACTTACCTTCCTCAAGGAACGGCGGGACCACCACAGACCTTGCATTGGGGGTCTGAAATAGTACCCATAATGTGGCTTAACATGCCTATTCTTCGAGTGTAAAGACAAACAATGCCCCCAGCCTTTTTGATTTCACATTCTTGAAGGATTTTGCACATTCCGATGATAGAATAAACCTGGGCGATGCTGAAGGCAATAGGTTCACGATAACCATTCGAGATATCCCCTTACCCAGATATAAGATAGCCGCCCCTCGGACCCCCCCAAAGTCGCTCTCATCGGTTGGATATAACTTTAAAATCTTTTAATAAAGATTATAGTAAGATATATAAGTTTAAAATTGAGCATTCTGAGGTGGTTAGCATGCTCTGTATATACGAGTTAGATGGGGAAAGGATGGACTCATTGGATTTAAAGGCATTGTTGATAACGCAGGGGATTAACGTCAGCGATGACGTCTATAAAAAATACGGAAAAACCCATCGGATATACCCGGATCCCCTGACATGCAATTGCCTCATACTGCCGGATAAGATCATGGTCCAAATGACCGACGTCGCGCTCCACTTAAGGTACTTGAAGTCCTTAAAGATGATAAAAAACCTGAAGTACGCGAAGTCCTTTCGAAAGGTCCGTTCCCCATTTAAGCTCGAGTGCTCGAGCGCCAGTTCCGGAAGACCAATCATTACGTACAATGGCGAAAAGGTAACTGAGGTGGAATTCCCGCCAGCGTCGCATTTCTACGATCAGGTGACCTCGAGTGGCCTGCCCTATCTTGGCAACGCCGTTTTACAGGGCGTTGAGGTCGTGTCCTTCCAATGCCTGTGGGCGTGCGAATACGCACGCGCGGGTTACCCGTGCCAATTTTGCTTTGCGGGCGGGGAATTCGAGCAACTTGCCCGCGAGAACAAACCGAACCCCCCGGTCCCCAGCGCTCGCGATGTGGCCGAGATCACTGATTATGCCGTAAATAAGGAAAGGGCCGCAAACATCCTCCAACTGACTGGGGGTTCGACGATGAATCCCCAAGCGGAATGCCACACAATTAAGGGCCTCCTCTCTGAGATAGATTCCCTCGCAGGGCTCAAGAACATCCATGGCGAGGTTCTTGTGTATACGACGCCCCCCACCGATCCTAAGGTGGTTGACCAAGTATTCGAGGCGGGAGCCGACAGAATCGCATGCAGCCTTGAGGTCTGGGATGAGGAGCTGGCAAAGGTCATAACCCCTGGCAAATGGAAGTTCACAGGGCGCAAGAGGCATCTGGATTGCCTCAAGTACATATCGAAGGAATATGGCCCGAATAAGGCGTGCAGCTCATTCGTCGTCGGCCTCGAACCGGTGGAGAGCTTCCTCGAAGGTGCCGAGTACCTCGCGGCCGAGGGCGTAGTCCCCATAGCGTCGGTATGGATACCGTTTGGGAGGCCCGTGATGGGCAAAACGCAGGCTCCCGGGTTGGATTACTACCGCAAGGTCAAGAAAGGACTGGCGGATATCTACGTGAAATACGGGATTGAGCCGCCCGGCGGAACCGGATTCAACGTCTGCGTATGCAGGGACACTTGGAATCACAAGTCAGACTTAACGGAAAGCGCATAGCCGAGACGTCTCATGGCTGGTGTTTGCTATGGGATGGAAGAAATGGATCGGCATCAGGCTGTTAGGGCTCTCGGGCATATAGTCATTCTGGCTTGGCTCTCTCATCATTGGGAAACAGGTCATTTCTCGGTACTGGTTGGCAATCAGACGGCATTTAGGGTTGGGCCCCCATGGTCGATGCCAATTACCCTTCAAAGAATTAGATGAAAAAGGAAAAATCTGTAGCTTGACCCGCAGGATTCTATCTGATCATAGGAGGGAGTTGCGAACTCGCAGTTGATATCTTCTGTTGGCCTGAAGTCTTGGTGTTTGCAGCCTAGGTCTGGTTTTTTAATGCAAGGAGAGGGGATTTAATTGGACACCGGCCGAAGTGCCAAGGAAGACGAGCCTTCCCCTCAAACTCCATCATCTCCGGAAGACGGCAAGTTCCCTTATCAAGCGTTTAGTAATGAGGATTGGGTATGACTCCTCGAATTCCAGCCCAGCCTTTCCAGCCATTTCCTCGATTCCGATATTCAATGGTGACAGGGTAACGAGGAAGCCGTCTCTCCGCAATATCTCCGACGCACCCGAAAGGAGCGCTGAGAACAAGGCTTCGGCCCTCTCCCCATGGGTTGAGGAGAGCCTGCCGTATGGTGGATCTGTGACGATCGCATCGACCTCTCTGATGGGTAAATTCCTGGCATCGCCAAGGATGAGCCCCCGTTGGGTTGCCCCGACCCACCTTAAATTCCGCATCGATCCCCTCACCATCCTCTCGGCTATGTCGATGCCGATCGGTCTGCCACCCAGTAAGTGGCACTCCATGAGAGTGCTCCCGACACCACAGAAGGGATCCAACACGATCTGGCCCTCTCTCACCCTGGCCATATTGAGCATGCAGATGGCGAGTTGAGGCGTCAGATTCGAGGGGTGCGTGAAGGGCCTCCTCTTCGGGGATCTATTAAGGAATCGGCCCCTCTTCGGCGACCAAAGCATCTCACCAAGGATTGCCCCTCTGAAGCTGACCACTAGTTGGAAGACCGTACGGGGATTTTCGGCATCGACACTAGCCCCCGTCACCAGATGAAGCCGTTCCCCCAATATCCTCTCCCATGCCGGGGTATCGGACGGCTTTCCAGCGCCACCAATTCTTTGTACACGTACTAAAAAGGGGGATTGAGGGACGTCGATGGCCATTCCATTGACCATGGGCATCGCCTCGTGCGGTGAAGCCGGCAGGTGGGCGACCTCTTTGCAGAGGGACTTCAGTAAGGAGCACCTTCGAGCGGCCCTTATCGCCAGATCACTTTCGCACTTGACTCTCACTACGTTCCCACTGTCCTCAATGATCTCGAGTCCCGCTCCCTCCGCTTCGCATGCGGCCTTGAACTCGGCCAGTCCAAGGGGAGGGTTCTCCCCTGAGAGCAGGACGAAGAGGCCCTCAGGCAGATCGAGACAGCTCCTCCGCAATCAGGGGGGCGACCGAGACGGTCTTGACGGTTGTCGGAAGGGTATCCGTCGCGATGATCTCCTCAGAGCCTGCAGCAAGTATCCTATCAAGCGCATTGCCCACCATGAGCGCATGAACGCACGCGACAACTATCCTCGATGGGTTGTGTCTCCTTAGGATCTTAATGCCCTCCGTAACGGTTCCACCTGTGCTGATCACATCGTCGTAGATTACGACATTCTTTCCGGAAACATCGAAATCGGCATCGGCCATTACGATCCTCCCAGTCGTCCTGTCCCTTGACTTCCTCATGGAGAAAGCTTCCCCGGCCAAGAACTTCGCCAAGGATCGCGCCCTGTCAAGGGCGCCCTCATCGGGTGCAACCACAGAGGCACCATTCAGTTTCATCTCCAGCAGTTTCTCCGAGACCACGGGTGAAGCATCTACGTTCATGACTGGAATCGTGAAGCCCTTCGTCGAATTAACGCTATGAGCATCTACTGTCATGAAGGCATCGGCACCTGCTTCTTTGATGAGCCTGACCAGTAGCCCTGCCGTTACTACCTCGCCTTCAAGGAAGCGTTTATCCTGTCTAGCATACGCGAAGTAAGGTACGACCGCTATCGCTTTAATCGCCCCATGCTCCTTAGCAGCCGATACCAACTGTAGTAACTGAATTGTCGATGTGTCCTGAGGCCTTGAGAGCGTCTGAATTACCGCGACCTCTTCACCCCTGACTGGAGCTGTCAGCCTCACATAGCTCTCCCCATCGGGGAAAACCTTCGATTCGACATCCACGATCCTCGAATGGAGGAGTTCGGCAACCCTCCTGCTCAAAGCCGTGGAAGTAGGCCCAGCTATTATCCTCAAGTAGCTATCACACCGATCTGTCGTCGACGACAGGCATAACTGTTTCCTTTAGTCAATTCGGTGAACAGCTCCGCGGTTATCCCAACATTTATAGCAGACCGAGGATTGAATATTCGTATGTCCATATTCAGGGCATACGACATAAGAGGGATATACGGCCTCACACTGGATCCACTCGTCGCATTCAAGATATCGTATGCCTTCTCAAAATACTCGATAGGACGGGGGCCCATCTTCATCGGCGCCGATAATAGGCACAACAGCCTACCCCTTTCGCTTGCCTCATTGGCCGGGACGACTGCGGCCGGTGTCGATGCCGCTGACATAGGGATGGCTCCAACGCCATTACTATACTTCAGCGTCGCCCATTATCGCGCCCCTGGGGGTATAATGGTGACCGCCTCTCACAATCCTCCAGAGTATAACGGCCTAAAGCTCGTCGGTGAAATGGCCAGACCACTGACATACGAAAGCGGGATAGCAGAGGTCGAGAAAAGGGTGACCCGGTTTGATGATGAAAGGCTTCAGGAGAGGATAGGGGCTCTGTTAGCCAAGGACGTTTTGGAGGACTATGTGGATCACATCACCAGGAGCGCAGAGGTATCGAGGAAAATCAAGGTCGTGTTCGATGCCGGAAATGGGACTGCTGGTCGAGTGCTGAGGAGAGTCGTCGAAAGGCTAGGTTTGGATGCGCAGATATTACACGAGGTTCCAGATGGAAATTATCCCAACGGTATGGTGAATCCCGTTAAGGAGGAAACCCTCACTCACCTCAAGCAAAGAGTCGTGGAAGACGGTGCCGACATCGGCATTGCTGTGGATGTTGATGCTGACAGATTCGGGGTTGTGTCTGGAAAAGGCGAATGGTTGCCGGGCGACTTCGTCATAGGGTTATTATCGTTGCCCATCCTGAAAAGGCTCAGAAGGGCCACAATACTATTAGATATCAGGATATCAAAATCGGTCGTTGAATTCATCAAATCGCAAGGAGGGGGAGTGCACTTCACTAAGGTCGGCCATTCGTATATAGCCAACGAAATGCTTGATGGGGATTATCCCCTCGGAGGCGAGATCTCCGGTCACATATACTTCAAGGATAGATACTATGGGTACGATGATGGTATATATTGTGCGGTAAGGATGTTGGAACTCCTGACCACTGAAGGCAAATCCTTGGAACAACTTAAGGCTGTATTCGCAAAGACATCCCTATCTCCTGAGATAAGGATCGAGGTGCCAGACAAGGAGAAGTTCGAGATGGTCAGGAAGATCGAGATCGCCCTCAGAAAGAGTGGTATTGAAATAAACACACTCGATGGCGTCAAGGCCTATGTGAAGGGAGGATGGTTTTCGATTAGGGCATCCAACACGGAGCCAGCCCTCGTCATAAGAATGGAGGATGACACAGAAGAAGGGTTAAAGCAAACGATGCAATTTGTGGATAAATTGATTAAGGATTCAAAATCAACTTAATGCCTCTGTGTGTAACCATCGTCGTCGAACATGGAGGTAGTAACTATTATTGGAGGGGCATTCATCTAAAGCATCTGTTGTTGTCTTTACAATTGGACATTCGACGCGAACATTAGAGGATTTTATCCGGCTCTTAAGGACATATTCAATCGTTAAAGTTGTAGATATACGAACCATACCGCGATCACGATATAACCCTCAATTCAATCGTGAAACGCTGAACTGTAAATTAAATGAAGTGAAAATCTCTTATATCCATATGCAAGGGCTAGGCGGTCTTCGCCACCCACGCCCTGATTCACAGAATATCGGTTGGCACAACATATCGTTTCGGGGTTTTGCCGACTACATGCAGACAAATGATTTCGATGAGAATCTTCAGGAGCTGATTAACCTCGCGAAAAATGAACGAATCGCAATAATGTGCGCCGAGGCCGTGCCGTGGCGTTGCCATCGAACTTTAATCGCCGATGCCTTGTTAGTGAGAGGCATTCAGGTGGAGCACATCCTTAGCTCGTCAAATAGTAGACCACACGAGCTCACGCCGTGGGTTTTAATAGATAATGCACGCCTTACGTATCCACTAAAAGAACAACGGCGCATCCATGAGCGTTCTTCGAAAAGGAAAATAGGATTATAGATTGATGTCGTCCTCTATAATCCTCACGTTGAGTCAAAACCTTGCTTTAACGACTTGTTTTCGCATCCTCAGCAACTACGATCCGGATTCTGTAGCATTGTCTCTAATCCCATATCATTCATACATCTTTTCATAAATGATTTCTTTCATACATCTTTTCATGTACAAGTGTCTGGTAGGGCTCATCGCAATCCGCTGGGGCTCTGAGGAGAATACGACCGTAGCATTGAGTAGCTAGTCATCAGATATTCTAGAGGGAAAAGTAGTTAGGTCTAATATGATGAAGCGCATAACGGTTTGGCTCGGACAGGATACAGGTTGGACGGCACATCGAGGATCTTCTCGAATCCCTCTGACAACCTGAGGTTGTCATATCATGATCAAACGCCTAGGTTCGTCTTTTCTCCGCCTGATGAGCTTCTCCAGAGATTATCCAGTGGACAGTTCGAGGATGAGCGTCTCTTCGATCTCCGTGTTCAGGCGGAGTATCTCGGGCTTGTAAGAGAGTCAGAATATCCGTATTCCATTTTCACCTCAAAGGCGATCCTCTACCCTCATCAGGTGGGCGTTGTGCACAAGGTTCTGACCGACTGCAAGCGCGGTGCGTTGTTGGCCGATGAGGTGGGCCTCGGTAAGACCATTGAGGCCGGGATGATCCTGAAGGAACTCGTCTGCAGGCGAAGGGCGAGGAGAGTCCTGATCCTGGCTCCCTCCATGCTGCTCACCAAATGGTCACAGGAGTTGGAGAACCGTTTTGGGGAGAAGTTCGTGATCTACGACTCGAAGACGAGGGCTCACCTCAGCAGGAGGTGCGAGAACATATGGGAGGCCAATCCTCGTATAATATCATCCATCGATACGGCTAAGCAGACCCGATATAGGGGCGATATCACCGGCGTCGATTGGGATTTGGTGATCGTCGACGAAGCCCATTGCCTAAGAAACGCCTCAACCGAGAACCACAAGCTGATTCGGGCACTCGGTAGGAAGATGATCCTGCTTTTGACGGCGACCCCCATGCAGAACTCAATCTATGAGCTATACAATTTGGTATCTTTAATCAACCAGACTCTGGGTCCACCGGAGTACTTCTCGATGCGATTTCTGGAGGGTTCCGATGGGCTCGAAATGAGGAATGCCGACGAGCTCCGACGCAGGTTACAGGCCGTCATGATTAGGAACTTGAAGAAGAACGTATACTTGGGGATCAACCGAAAGGTTGTGGGCCGAGTCGGTGAGACGCTACGCTTTAACCTCACTGAGGAGGAGAGGCGATTATACGATGAGGTAAGCCTCTATGCTTCGGGCGAATATCTGAAGGCCATTAAGGCCAATGACACCGCGAGGGGTTTTTTGCTCATCCTGATGCAGAGGATGGTGTGCAGCAGCAGCTTCGCCATCCGCGACTGCCTGAAACGGAGGATAGCGAGGATAGAGTGGCTCATTCGGCAGAGCGCGGAGATGGGATCCGATAATGTGTATGGAGATCGCAATTGGCATACCAATGGAAAAAAGCCACGATCGAGCGGTACGGTTCTAGAGAATCTCTTCGAAAGGGTCGATCGAGGTGCATCGCATTCTCCTGGGCTAAATCCCGAGATGTACGCCATCGAGCTCGAAACGCTCAAGCGCCTCCACGATCTCGCCATTGGCATAAAGGTCAATGCCAAGGGGGAAAGGGTACTCGAAGCCATAGAGAAACTTTCGACCGAGGAGCCTGATGCCAAGATCCTGATCTTCACGGGATTTCGATCGACACAAGCTTATCTTATTGAACTTTTGAGCAGGAGGGGACATGGCGTCGTCCATCTCAATGGTTCGATGACATGGGAGGAGAAGGATGCTGCCTGTACGGCATGGCGTGATGGGGTGGGCAATAGGATCATGGTCTCAACGGAGGTCGGAGGGGAGGGCATGGATTTTCAGTTCTGCCACATCCTATTCAACTACGATCTGCCTTGGAATCCGATGAGGGTGGAGCAGAGAATTGGCAGGCTTGACCGAATAGGCCAGGAGCACACCGTAAGGGTCTTCAATCTGGCCACCATCGACACGGTCGAGGAACACGTCCTCGACCTCTTGGACGATAAGATAGGTCTCTTCCGAAATGTAATAGGCGAGGTTGACCTCATCCTCGGTGATCTCGTCAGAGCAGAAGGTCGAAGCTTCCAACAGATTATCATGCGGATACATGCGCAAGCCGTTACGATGGAAGCTGAGGAGGAAAAGGAGAGGTTCAGCCAACTTGCCGCCAAGATAGAGGTGGCCAGGAGGGCCTTTGAGAGCGGCATCGAGAATATCGACAGGAACGTTTGGTCGAATATGGATCTCTCAGTTTGGCGCGAGGTCATGGGCTCTGAGCTGAAGCACGATATCGGGGCTGATCAGAAAAAACTACGGCAATTCTTCTTGTGGTTCCTGGACGTCCATGGCTCAACGCCAACCTTTAAGGACGAGGATGTCTTTACATTTAAAGTTCCAGAGGCCTTAGCTGGTGGAATTCCCGAGTCAAGGGTGACCGCAACCTTCGAGACCTCGATCGCACAGGTGAATCACAGTTTGACTTTGATCGGCTTTGGCAGCGGGTTGCTATCGGCAGCCATAGATGAGTGCAGGGTTAAAGGATTCTGCGCGAAAAAGGACGTTGTCATCGATCCAGGGCTTCATGTCGATATGGCTGGCACTACGGAGCTATTTGATGTAAACTTCAAGGTCTCGATCAACGGCCTCGTATCCGAGGAACGCCTCATACCCATAGCCTTGAGCATACGTAACGGTTCATTGCAGGAGTTCCCCGAGGAAGCATTGTGGTCGAGGGGGGCGAACTATGCTGGCGAGGTGAAGCTTGATCGCGAGAATGCCGAGTCCCTTTACGGCCTAGCCCTTAAGGCCCTGCAAGAGAAGATCCGAGGATGGATCGAAGATGTGAGGAGGAAATGTAAACTCCAATACCGAAAGGAGGAGTCGAGCATCAATGAGTATTACATCGAGACCGACGACGCCCTCCGAAACCAGGAGCGCATCCTGCAGGAGCTGTGCGAGGACGCCATCAGGAGGAAGGGAGAGGCGAAGAGTTACGCCGCGATAGCCGAACTGGAATTAGATTACATGCGACTTCATAATCAGTTGATGAGGTTGAGACGCGCCAATCGCAAGAAGATGGTGAATTGCAGCGAAGCCTGGTACCGAGATCGGAGTCAGTTGATGGATAGATGCGGCATTACAGTCGCCATTACACCCATAAACATAGCATACATCCATCTCTCTCCGAATGGCCAAGCACACCCCGATTCCCTGCGATCTCCAGAACCGGGCGAGGTGCCAACACTGGCATCTAGCCCGTAGGGCACACACGCATCTAAATCGAAAAACATAATTGAGCCCTCCTGCGTTTCGATTACAAAGGTTGGGCGGGTTGAACTTCTCCATCTTGGCTGAAGCCTTCATGTCCTTGGAGAGAACCACAAAGAGGCTGGAGATGACCGACATACTGGTCAAGCTCTTCAAAAGGACCCCAAAGGAGGAAGTAAGTGTGGTTGCCTATCTCTGCCTTGGGGAGGTCTATCCCCCGTTTGTGGGAATAGAATTGGGGCTGGCGGACAAGCTCGTAATGAGAACCCTTGCCGAGTTGGCAGGTGCAAAGCCCGAAGCTGTAGAGGACGACTACGGGCGAACCGGTGACCTCGGGAAGACGGCCGAGAACCTACTCGCCAAGAGAGCCCAGACGACCCTCAGCAAGAAAGCACTTACGGTTATGAAGGTTTATGGGACTTTCGAGAAGATCTGTCACAGCACTGGCACCGGCTCTCAGGAGGTCAAGATGAAGCTGCTCTCGAGCTTGCTCGTCGAGGCCACCACTAAGGAAGCGTCCTATATCATCAAGTTGGTCCTTGGTAAGTTGAGGCTAGGAGTCGCGGACATGACACTGCTCGACGCGTTGTCCATAGCATATGCAGGTGGCAAAGGGGCTAGGGGGGATGTTGAGAGGGCATACAGCCTCTCCTCCGATATAGGCTACGTTGCCAAGGCTCTGGCCGACGACGGCATCAAGGCGATCAAAGACTTCAGGGCAACGATCGGCAAACCCATACGATCGCAGCTAGCCGAGAGGATGGCGTCGCTGGATGAGATACTCTCGAAGTTGGGGGGAGAGGCAGCGGCTGAGTACAAGCTAGATGGGATAAGGATCCAAGCCCATGTTTCCAATGACAACGTCCAGCTATTTAGCCGGCGCGAAGAAAACGTAACAAACCAGTTTCCGGATGTAGTCCGGGAGATACGGAGATCGTCGACCGCAAAGGAGGCGATCATCGACGGGGAATGTGTTCCTCTCGACCCGAACACCGGGGACCTTCTTCCATTCCAGGTAGTTTCGCAGAGGAGGGGCAGAAAGCATGAGATCGAGAACATGACCAAGGAGGTCCCCGTCGCATATTTCCTCTTCGACCTCCTTTACCTTAACGGCAGGGATTTCACGCGGCTCCCCTACCCGAAGAGGAGGGAAGCCCTCGAGCAGACCATAAAGGAGACCGATCGCGTGAAGCTTACGCCAAGAATCATATCTTCTGATGCTAAGGAGATAGAGCGGTTCTTCGAGAAATCCATACAGGAGGGCACAGAGGGATTGGTACTCAAGTCACTGAGACCGGAGTCCATCTATGAAGCTGGCCACAGGGGTTTCCAGTGGATCAAGTGGAAGAGGAGCTACCGTTCCGAGATGCGCGATACGGTTGACCTGGTAGTGATCGGGGGATTCAGCGGGCGGGGCAAGAGAGCTGGGTCATATGGGGCCCTGTTGATGGCGGCATATAATCCGAAAGAAGAGGAGTTTGAGACCATTTGTAAACTCGGTAGCGGATTCTCGGACGAGGACCTTGTAAAGCTGACCAAGGCATTCGAACGCATCGATCATCCACATCCAAGGGTCAAGTCCATATTGAAGGCCGACTTCTGGTTCGTGCCAACGAAGGTCGCAGAGGTTCTGGGGGATGAACTCAGTCTTTCTCCCGTCCATACGGCAGCGTTCGGCACTCTGAAGGAAGGCGCCGGCCTTGCGATAAGGTTCCCCCGCTTGATAAAGTGGCGAGAAGACAGGGCTGCGGAAGACGCAACAACGGTTGATGAGGTCGTTGAGATGTATCGCTCGCAGCTGAAGAAGATCGAGGGCACGTAACGAAGCGTAATGCTCTCGCACTGGGGATAACCCGTAAGTATGCGTTAAGACATGTCCGCGCCCTCGTGGATTGATGGCGAAGGTGGTAGCGAATTTAAGTAGAGTTCTGGACTCCGTCAAACTCGATCCCGGGGATTTCGCGGACCTGAGACTGACCGATTCCCAATCTACTTCTGTCCTGATAAGGAATGGGGTGCTGGAACAAACGGGCCACACCCATACATGTGGCATGGCTGCCAGGGCCTTGGTCAATGGGGCTTGGGGGTTCTATAGCACTAGCAACTCCACAACAGAGTCCGCGAGATCCTCCCTGGAGTTGGCCATCAAGATGGCAAAGGCGGCCAGTCGAGGAATGGGGGAGAAGGCCGAGGTCTTCAGGGATTGGAGCTTTAAGGAGAACGTGCCCCTCCACGTTGGCATTGACCCGCGTGAGGTCTCCCTTGAGGAGAAGATCAAGGTGGCGGCTGACTTCGAGAAGAACATCCGCAAGGTCGATATCAGGATAGCGTCATCGACAGCGGCCGTCGGTGATGGCGTCAGGCGAGATACGATATCCAATACACTCGGTTCGATCGTCGAATGCGAGAGCTGCTTCGTGCGCGTGAGCGGCTCGGCCGTCTCCAAAGAGGGCACTCTGACCCAGCAGGTGAGCGAGAGCATGGCTTCGACAGATGGTTGGGAAGCCGTCGAGAGGTTCGATACGACGGAGAAGGGCGTCCAGGTTGGCACGAGGGCAAGAGATCTTCTATCGGCATCACCGCCACCGAGTGGAAAGATGTCCGTGGTCATGGACCCGAGCCTAGTCGGAGTCTACATCCACGAGGCATTCGGGCATGCGGCCGAAGCTGACGCCGTCAAGGCCGGGACGTCAGTCCTCGCGGGTAAACTGGGCAAGGTCGTTGGGTCCCGGGAAGTGAGCGTTTATGACGATCCGACGATACCTGGGGCTGCCGGCTCCTTCCCTTTCGATTCCGAAGGGACGAGGACGGCGAGGAGGACGATTGTGGAGAATGGCGTCCTCATGGGTTATCTCCACTCGTTAGAGACCTCTTCGTGGCTCAAGTCTAAGCCGAACGGCGCAGCAAGGGCCATGGATTTTTCATCAGTTCCCATAATTAGGATGTCAAACACGTTCATAGATGCTAGCGACATGAAGGTGGAGGAACTACTCGAGCTCGTCAAAGATGGGGTCTACCTGACCAAGTCATACGGTGGCTACGTAGATATTGTGAGGGGCCAGTTCCTTTTCTCCGCTCAGGGTGGAAACGTCATAAGGGATGGTAAACTTGCCGAGAGCATTCAGAACGTCTCAATGTCGGGAATGACCCTTGAGGTGCTCGAGAAGACGATAGGCATTGGGGATAGGATGGAACTCGCTTTCCCAGGAACTTGCGGCAAGGGGGGCCAGTGGGTTCCCGTTAATGGCGGAGGGCCGAACCTTGCCGTCAGGGACATAGTCATTGGCGGGAGAGGAGGGTGAGCGGAACTTGAGTGCCAATGCCTTGGATCTCTGCGAGATGTCAGTGAAGGTTGCAGAGAGGCTCGGGGCAACGGAGGCAGAGGCCGTCGCAAGACAGGGAAGGCAGATCAGCGTCGAAGTCGAGAGATCGGCGATAAAGTCAAGCAGCGGGGGAGACGCACTCCAACTCTCCGTGAGAGTATACGTTGGTAAGGCGATGGGCCTGGCCTTCACTACTGCGGGGGAGGGGGAAGAGGTCGAGAGGACGGTTGGGAGGGCCATCTCGTTGGCCAGGTCTAGTCAGCCAGATCCGAACTTCGAATCCCTTCCTTCGCCAGGGCCATATCCAAGGGTTGAGGGACTATACGATGCTGAACTCGTGGATCTCGAAGCCCCAAAGCTCATCGAGATGATCCTCGAGGGAGTATCAACGGCCAAGTCGGGTCCAAGGGTCGATGTCTTTGGCGGAGGAGGCCTTTCAGTGGAGGAGGAGGCCATCGCCAACTCACATGGGATCCGCGTCGTAGAGAAGGCCACAGGCATCTTCGGCGAATTGGACTGTAAGATATCCGAAGGAGAGGATTTGGGCATAGGTGGCGACTACTTCGCGGTCAGGCATCTCTCAGGGGCCGATTTCAGGAAGATAGGCTCAGGGGCCCTGGGGAAAGCCGAGAAGAACCTCGGTTCGAGGAAGGTCGAATCGGGTGATTACTCGATCGTCTTGGACCAGAGGACGACGAGCAGGACACTTTCCTCCATCGTGGGTTTCGGGGCCGATGCGTACAATGTCATACTCGGCACATCCTATTTCAAGGACAGATTGAACAAGACCATAAGCCCTGAGCTCATCTCCTTAAGGGACAATCCCCTTCATCGGGCTGGAATCGCGTCTGGAATCTGCGACGCAGAAGGCACTCCCAGACAGATGACCCCGATAGTTGAGAAGGGAGTGCTGATGTCATTCTACTCCGATTCGTACACGGCCAACAGGCTGAAGATCAAGAACACGGGTCATGCCTCAAGGCCGGACCTGAGGTCCAAACCCCATCCCGGATTGACCAACACGCAGATCGGGGCGGGCAATGCCAGCATCGAGGAGCTCATTCGGGAGACGAGGAAGGGCATATACGTATACGACAGCGGATTTGGACCTATGGCAGGTACAACGAATGTCTCGAGCATGATTGATTATGGCTTCTTGATAGAGAATGGTGAGCTCAAGCACTCGGTGAAGAATACGATGATAGGAACGACGGTCTTCGATTTACTGAAGAACATCGACATGGCCAGCAAGGAGCTATTGGATGAGAGCGGGCGGATATCACCCTCGATAAGGGTCCTTACCGTCAAGGTCGCAAGTGGCCTATAGTCTCTCAAGGGAGAGGTGAAGTTAGCTGCCCGATTCTACTGACATGCTTTTGATAGTAACATTCGCATAAGTATCCTTTAATAACAAAAAGTCCAGATGATATCGTGGGACACATGGTCAAGTTCATGTTCCTCGGCACATCGGCTGGCGAGCAATATCCTGGCTTCTGGTGTCACTGCCCAAACTGCGAGCAGAGCCGAACTTTGGGTGGAAGGAATATTCGGAAGAATACGTCCGCCTACCTGATGCCTGACTGTCTGATAGATATGCCCGCTGAAATCTTCATGCAGGCTGAACGCTATAATATTGAGCTGACACAAACTAAATATCTGCTCATCACGCACTCCGATAAGGATCATCTCTACCCATATCTGCTAAGGTGGAGATATCTGAGGCCAGGGACTCCATCCCCCCCACCTTTAGATGTCGTCGGTCCGAGATTTTCCGATATCGAGAAGCTCACCATCTGCGGTAACAAGACTGTCTGCGGATTGATATCGGCTGAATTGAGCGATATCCCAGACCTGAGATCGAATGATTACCTGGTCGAGCTTTTACCAGTGGAGCCATTCGAGGAGATGAGACTGGGGGACATGTTCATTCGAACTCTAAGGGCCAATCACGGCCAGAGGGAAGATGCCCTAAATTTCATCATCCAGAGGGAGGGCAGGACCATCCTCTATGGCTTGGATACGGGGTGGTTCCTTCCGGAGACATACGAGGTGATCAAGGAATTCAGATACGACCTGGTCATCTTAGAGGCCACGTTCGGGGACGGAAGGGCGTCTGACGGTCACTTCAACTTCGATCTGCTAAGGAGGGCACGCACTGCCTTCGGGGAGGATGGGCTGTTAAGAGAGAAGGGCATCTTCTGTGCAACTCATTTCTGCCCTCATTTCTCCCCTACGCATGACCTCATAACTCCCAGACTGGCCCGGGAAGGGATCTTAGCGGCATACGACGGGATGGAGTTAGAGCTTTAGGTACCGCAGCTCATTAAGTTTAATTACCTATAATTAAGGTGGTACTTTGACAAAGTGGAATGAACAGCACCTGTCACTTCTGTGGCGACGGTGATTCCGCCTTGCTTTGGGTTGAGCACAAGGAACTCGGCGGTATGTGGGTATGTCCGGATTGCTGGAGTAGGGTTTACGACAAGAACTTGTTCGTATCGGGATCCGGCAGTTCGAAGGGTTCATCGGGCAGTCCATGCGAATCTTGCACCTGCAGCTGTAACCTTTAGCGCAATCCTTCCGACGAACCCATCTCCATGCTGCCCGAGATCTACCTTACAGATAAGGCTGATAAGGCCCTAGCCAGAGGAATAAGGTCGGTGTCAGGAATGGCGGAGAAGCTTGGATTTGCAGTCATCGGTTGTGGTGGCATCGGCGGGTTGAGGATGAGGACGATCTCCCTCAATCCGGATCTGACGCTTAAGGCCGTTTGTGATGTTGTGGAGGATTTGGCCAAGAGACGCGCAGGGGAATTCCACTGCGAATACTCGATGGACTATACCAAAGTCGTCTCAAGGGGGGACGTCGATTGCGTAGTAGTATCCACATCCAATAAGTTTCACGCCCCCATAGCGATCGCAGCACTCGAGGCCGGGAAGCATGTCCTCTGCGAGAAGCCGTTGGCCAGAAATCCCCAGGAGGCCATGGACATGGTTGATGCCTCCAAGAGGACGGGGAAAATCCTCAAAACTGGCTTCAACCACAGGCACTTCAGAAATGTGTTGAAGGCGAGGGAACTGCTCGACTCGGGTAGAATCGGGAAGACGACTTTCTTGAGGTCTAGGACCGGGCATGGAGGCGGAGAGCACATGTTGCGTTCTTGGTTCTGGAACAAGGAGATGGCCGGAGGGGGCACCTTCCTCGACAATGGCGTGCATCTCCTCGACCTGACTAGATGGTTCCTGGGGGAGATCAAGGAGGCCAAGGGGTATGCTACAACCCTCTTCTGGCCAATAGAGATCGAGGATAATGGCTTCGGTCTGTTCAAAACCGTAGATGGCAAAGTGGCTTTCGTCCACTCCTCCTGGACTGAGTGGTTCGGCTACATGTACGTGGAGCTTTATGGGGAGAAGGGATACATCTACATCGACAACCGAAATTGCAACAAGACCGTCTTCGGGGAGAAGGGTGGAGAACAAGTGGTCTACGACTACGGCGACATGGAAGATGAATCCTGGAAGCTCGAGCTTGAGGAGTTCGTGAGGGCCGTGAGGGATGGGAGGAGGCCTCTTGGCGACGGCTTCGATGGCTTGAGGGCCGTTCAGATGGCCTACGCCATATACGATTCATCAAAGACGGGCAAGACGGTATCATTTTAGGCACATTGTTCCCCGTGTATAGGCTGGATATCGAAGCGAACGCTGGAAAACGTGTTCAGCTCCCGTCAAAGTATGAGTGCAAATAGATGCCGTTTACAATCCCCCTGGTGTTTAATAAATCACAATAACGAGTTCTCCTTTTTAGGAGGAATTTGTACAATAGGAATCTTGTTGTCTTTGCAACGATCCTGAAGTTGAATCTAACTTCTTAGGTTCGACACGTGCAGAAAAACAAGCTTTTCTTACATTGTGTCATTGTATTATCAAGGCCGATAACCTTGGAACAGATTCAATCCTTCGACCCGGATCATCGTGAAGCAAGGAGGCACGCCGAAAGGCTTCTGGTTGAAAGGAGCCGATGCTATAAGAGAATTCGCTCCATAGATAGCAAACTGATGAGATTGAGTATAAGATATGGTCTTCACTTGGATATGGATGAGAACCTCCTCGTAAGTCAATAGTAAATCCGATGGTAATTCCACCTAAAAGTGCTTAGCTCACATAGCATGGGTCCTTTAATGCTGGGTCTCGGCAGCAAGTAAAGTATATCTTAGTTGGCGGGGTGTATAATGCCCAAGCAAGGTGTTAGGATGGATAAGGTCGAGAGAAGCGCCATCTATTTCAGGAAAGCTGGAAGCAGTAACACTGACGACGTCATAAGGGCTGTCAAGTCTAGGCTGGAGGAGAACGATCTGAAGACCGTGATCGTGGCAAGCACATCCGGTACCACTGGGCTCAAGTTTGCGGAATCCCTTAAGGGGAAGGCTCAAATTTTGGCCGTTTCGCACGAGAAGATGGATCCCCAACTTAAGGAGAAAATTGAAGCGGTAGGGGGAAAGGCGATTGACCAGACACATCTCCCCCTGCATAGAGAGGGCATGGACGCCACCAGGGATGCGTTATACGCACTTGGTCAAGGTTTCAAGGTGGCCGTCGAGGTGATCTTGATAGCTGCGGACAAGGATTTGGGTAAACCATACGTCGACGTCATTGGCATAGGCGGAACCGGAACTGGGGCCGACACGGCGATCGTCGCGCGATCGACAAGGACCAACGAAGCCTTTGGTGGCGACAGGCAGAGGAAGCTAGAAATTAGAGAGATCATCGCCATGCCGTTGGCGAAGAAATGGTGGTAGCCTCACTGCCACGCGATTCACTAAAGAGCTGATTTCATAATCTATGGATCTAGGGACAGGGTGGATTATGAAAGTCACAGTTCATATTCTACATTAACGTAACAGACATCATCTAATAATCGCGAGATAGCTATTGATAGGAGCATGCAGACTAGAAGCTACTGGTCCACATTTCGCCATTAGCACGTAGAGGATCTTGTTTCGTATGGGGAGCTCTGAGAGCGTTTCGTAGTTCCCCATTCCCTTTGCTATAATCAAGTCCGATGACTGAAGCATCCGTGCCATCTCCTCTGATGCCGTCGCGAGATTAATGCCGATGGCATCATCGCCTGTGGTGAGTACCTTGTTCATTCGGTTTACAAGTCCAGCATACTCTAAATCATCGTAGGTGATGTCGTTCTGCGCCGATGAATCCTTGACCACATAAGTAACTTCAGTGTCCTTGGCCAAGTATGCGACAAGAGGGCTGTCGAAGAAACACTCACCGGCATTGTCCGCCAAGTAGAGGATCCTCCTAGCTGAAGGGAGTCTCTCAGCGAATTCATCTACATCATCGTGGGAAAAACCTGGGAATCCATCCACCATTTCCAAGAGCGACTCTGGTTCCTTGAAGAAGTCCAGTGTATTCCCTAGGGCAGAGAACTCAACCATTGATCTGAGATTTTGTGGAGGGTGTATCTGGGAAGCGACTTTCCTGGCGAAATCGATCTCCCTGCGCTTCACTTCAATGAATGGATCGGGATTGCCTGTGATCGCCTTTAGTGCCCTCAATATGTTCGTGGAAATGTTCGCTGGCACCACATTGTCGTTATATTCCCTTTCGAGAATGTGGATTGCCTCTTGCCTTGCGCTCTTCCGTATATCGGCATTCGCCGTGCTCAGTTCGGAGGCTACTTCTATCAATCTCGATATGCAGTTAAAGCAATCCCTTCCGACCTTCACTATTCCCCCACTACCTAAGGAATATACGTTTAGCTGAGCCAGCGAATATCATGTCACGCTGTTCCTGCGTTACGCCAATCTCGTAGAACAACGTCTCCCAAGTGTGTATAAGCCTCTTGTATTCCGTTGGCGGTTCGTCTATGCCGAAGATGAGCTTCTCGGGCCTAAGTCTTATCCAAAGGTGTTCCCTGATCGCGGATGCCTTCAACCATATCCCCTTTCCAGATATGTCGAGCCACATGTTCGGATTCTTCTGAGACGTGTTGTAGGCCTCAGAGAACCAAGGGTCTCCCATGTGGGCGGCCACAATACTTAGCTTTGGACACCATCTCGCAATTCTATCGAGCTGGATGGGCCTCATGTATCCGGATGAGACGTCCTCCCTCTCCTGCGTTGTACCCCTTGCGACGACGCCTGTATGGAACAGTATGGGCATTCCGTAATCCTCCGCCTTCTCATAATATTTCATGTAATCATCTTCGTCGTATGGTCTCTTGGGCTCTATCGCCTTCAAACCCCTAAAGCCCTTAGAATAATAGCGATCCACGACATCGTGATCGCATCTGCCTGGGTTGAAAAGGCCCAAGCCGAATATCCTATCACTAAAGTCTTTGAAGATTCGACTCCAGTCTGCCGCTTCCTGTTCGCCATAACTTGGACCACTCGAGATGAGACAAGTCATATGAACTCCTGCAGAATCCATCTCCCTCAGTAGATCATCGACGAATTTTTTTTCGGCATTATAGTGATGATGTGCATCGATGATGTCTTTCCGTTCCTTAGGAAAAGCGTCGTAGTATGCGACATCCCCCTGAGTGGGTGTGGGTATTGCCATATTTACCTGCGCATGATTACCTGGATGGGTCCTTATAGCCTTGGTTCTTCCAGAAGAGTAAAAGGATTCGATAGTCGAAAGGAGCAAAGGACATGAGGAAACGGGATCAATAAATTCGCCACTCACTACTGTCTACCCGAGGTAAGGTACAGGAATTCGATGAGTTCTTGCACATGTCCGTTATCGGTGAAAGTGTTAAAAGCGTTCTCATCTGCGCCAAAGGACAATGGTAGTTTTAATCGGTTTTGTAGGATCGGGCGGCATCGCAAGGGAACACATGAATTGCCTGCAGAAGGTACCGGATGCCAGGATCGCAGCGTTCTGCGACATTGATATCAACAGGGCCAGGGAGGCAGCTTCATCCATTCAGGGCGCCAGGGCGTACCAGGACGTATCTGAGATGGTTAGGGCGGAGAAGCTCGATGCCATCTACGTGTGTGTTCCGCCCTTTTCACATGGATTCGAGCCATTGCTGATCGAGCGAGGGCTTCATCTCTTCATCGAGAAACCCATAGCACTGACGCTTGAATTGGCGAAGAAGATAGAGGCGGCGATTACAAAGGCCGGCATAATAAACAGCGTCGGATACATGTGGCGTTACTTGGACACGACTGCCCTCGCAATAAAGGTTCTTAGGGAGAACGGGCCAATAGGCATGGTGATAGGGCAGTATCATGATCCCTCCTGGTTCCCTCCTGGTCATTGGTGGATAGACAAGTCCAAGAGCGGAGGTCAGGTCATAGAGCAGAGCACCCATGTGTTCGACCTAGCGAGGTATATCGCGGGTGACGTCTCGAGGGTATACGCGGAGCTCGATACCCTCCTCCTCAAGGATGTCCCTGGTTTTAACGTGGAGGACGTCTCAGTAGTCTGCCTGAAGTTCAAGAATGGCGCTGTTGGCGTTGTGACGAGCACCTGTGCCAGTAGAAAGACCTTCACCGGCACGGCACTCAGGTTCATCGCAAAGAACGTTGCCATCGAGCTTGGGGGCCACGCACACTACGCGAGGGTCTTTTGGACTGACAAAGTCGATCAGATCGATAGCAATGTCCATCCATACCTCGAAGAGGATAAGGCGTTCGTGGAAGCTGTCAAGACAGGAAATGCGAGCGAGATAAAATCCCCATACAGCGATGCCTTGAAGACACTAGAGGTCACAATATTAGCTAATAAATCTTCAAAAGATAACAAGCCTTTTTCACCTGGCTTAGATTAGATATACTCAAGTTTAAGACAAGCTCATCGCCTGAGCTCATATTACCTAATCTGAGAAAAAGGCATGAATGTAAGGTAGAGGATAGAATACCCCATAACATATAAGATATATAAAAATAAAGAATGGGGGTTTTTACTTTACTAGAACGGGAACCAGAACTTGATGTGCGCTATGATTGTACCAGGTATGAGTAGCGCCATGTACCCGGCGATGAAGCCTGTGGCTATGGGCAGTCCCCAGCCCTCGTAGGCCTTGCTTCCACCTATCCGGAGGGTCAAGGTCTTGAGCACCCACCCAATGAGCGCCAGGGACCAGATACCGAAGGCCGTGCCGGCGTAGCTGATCGCCAACGTAAAGCCGACGGGCTCGAACGGGAACCAGATGAAGCTGGAGTGGAGGATGCTGAGCGCAGCCGTTATGACGAAGCCTAGGATGAAGTGTGGCACCCATGGGTCGGCTGCGGGAAACCTGTTCCAATTGCTCCCAAGCGCGGCCCTGCTAAGCAGGTAATCGCAGCCCCTACTGCCCCAGTTGCCTGCGATCTTGACGAGTCCGACCGAGTATACGGTGTAGTAGTAGCCGATGAGGGAGAATATGGGTAATATCGCGAAGGTGACCGTGAGCACGAGGAACACGTTCCTATTGCTAGTCGATGTCATGCTTGCCATACGGAACGCCTCGAAGGAGGCGATGAAGTTACCCCCCACCTGAAACCCGTTCTCAGGCGCGTCCACGCTCCCGTTTGTCAGGGCGGAAGTCAAGACGAAGTCCCTCGTCGGCGGATCCGGGGCTGTCGGATAGAGGAAGAGCCTGGCGAGTGCCACGCCCTTGTCAGTGCCACGGAAGAAGAAGCCAGCCATCCCAACCTGGCGGACAATTGCGAACCAGAAGATGGCGAAGGTGAGCTGGACGATTAGGCCCGATGCGATTGAGAGGCCCATGACCGAATAAATGGCGATAAGCAGGACAAAGGTCACGGCCAACATCGCGTAAGCGATCCGGTAGGGTACTGGCTCCCCCTTCTCGAGGGCCTCCCTGCTCTCGGGGCTTACCCTCCCGAGCGCTACGTTGATGGTCTCGGCCAGGTACCGGCGGCTGAGGAAGAAGATCAGCAGGGTCAGACCGAGTGTGGCACCGGTTGATACAGCCGTCCATTTGAAGGGGGGTCCGGACCCGAGCATCTCTCCACACCAGATACGGCCACAGCCGTTGAGGTCAGTTATGCCTGTGTAATAGCCCATCGTGTAGGCAATCTGTGGGAGGATGACTATGCAGATTATGTACCAGAACCAGATGTTGAAGGAGATACTTAGCGGCGCAAGGTAAGCTATGGCCATGCCCAGCGGGTCCTTCTGAAAGGTGGAGAGGCCGACAATCCCGGACAGTGGCGAAGTCGATGGTAACCACTGCTGACCAGAGGTGCAGGTGTTCGTCCTCCAGCCGTAGATGTCCGGGAACCACGGGAATAGCTCGGACATCATTATCGGAACTTGGAATGCTACACCCAATAGTATACCGATAACGAAGGGAGAGAACAAGCCCTTACGCCCTTCGCCCGTCGTCTCTATGCTGGCCCTGGTCAGGATCTCATGGGCAGCGACTACATGCGGGAATGTTACCTTCTCAACATCGACCCAGCTCCTCCTGAAGATCAGGACCAATGACAGCATCATGGCGGCGTTGATGACCGTGAAGAGCCACCAGAAGATTATACTCGGGAGCAGGTCGCCCCACGGCACCGGGATTCCACCATTGACCACGCCCATGGCGACAGCTGGGGGAGGGGCCATGAACGCATTGACATAACTCGCTGTCAGTTCCGGATCCACGATCCTGGCACCGAGGTAGACGCCCCAACTGGAGCATGGGGAGAGCCATCCCACACTAAAGGAGCAGACCAGGGAGACGATGTAGATGTAAGTGAGTGTCTGGGGGCTCACGCCACCCCTGGGTAGGCCGAGCTTCTTCAGCCCGCCCATGACGAGAAGTGCCATGAAGGGCAATGTCGTCATGCCCGACATACAGACGGCTGGGACCCCTATGCTGCCGGACTGGGCTGGCCTTCCGGTGATGCCTGCAGCAGTGGTCAGTTGCCACCATTGGCCGGCGAACCCCAGCACGGCCGCGAAGATTATGACCAAAATCCAAGGTATTTTCTGTGCTTTAACTTCTTGAATTGCCATATACTTTCACTAATTATAACATTCATATTTATCATATTATAAGATTTATCGTCAAACTGATACATATTGGCCGACTGGTGCCGTAGCATGAGCCAAGAATAACCTCAAATATGCCCTTTTTACTTTCTGGACGAGGTCTGCTTGGTGCACATGAAGAAATCAATCAACTACTGGTCATTTCCCGGGGGGCTGGAGGGGACGAAGGACGTGCGAGAATGTATGAGGGAGGCGAAGGAGTTCGGCTTCGATGCCATAGAACTCTGTCTCTCTGAGAGGGGGGAGGTGAGCCTGGAATCGAGTGGGAAGGAATTGGGGAAGCTATCTGAGGCCGCGAAGGAAATTGGGATCGAGATCAGCAGTCTCGCATCCGGACTGCTCTGGTCCTCCTCTCTCACGAGCGGTGATGTAGCGGTCAGGACGAAAGCCAGAGTCATCGTCAGGAAGCAGATAGAAGCAGCTTCAGCACTCGGTACGGATGCAATCCTCGCGATACCTGGTGCTGTGGATGTCTTCTTCATGCAGGGCGGGGAGGTCGTCTCATATGATCGCGCCCATGAACGACTAAGGGACGCTATCCAGGACGTCCTACCCCACGCGGAGAAGTATAAAGTAGCAATAGGGCTTGAGAACGTTTGGAATAAATTCTTCCTAAGTCCTTTGGAGGTACGGGATTTCGTCGATTACTTCAAGAGCAAATACGTTGGGGTGTTCTTCGACACGGGGAACATAGCGCCATTCGGCTATCCCGAACAGTGGATCAGGATTCTGGGGCATAGGATCAAGAGGGTCCACGTAAAGGATTTCAGGAGGGCCGTTGGAACGATTGAGGGTTTCGTCGATCTACTGGAAGGCGATGTGGACTGGCCCGCTGTGGTGAAGGCCCTAGCTGATGTGGGCTACGATGGCTATCTCATCGCAGAGATGATTCCGCTCTATCGACACTATCCCGCCGCAAGGATCAAGAACGCATCTACGGCCCTTGACTACATACTCGGGCGTGTGAGGGCGTAACCGAAAATAACTAAAGGCCCTTCAACAGGCCCCGCATGTAATCGAGTGCCATCTTGACCTGCCCATCTATCCTGTCAATGTCCGCTGGACGATGGTTCTCGTCGAGACATGGATGACAGAACTCGTAACACAGGTAGCCCCTGTACCCTATCTCGTGCAACGCCTTCACGAATCTCGGGTAATTAACGGGGGGCTCTCCTAAGCCGAAGGGGAGCAGTGCTGCCTTTCCATCGCTGCCTCTGACGAACTCCCCTCCATAATGCGAATGAACCTGAAGCACACCAACATCCTTTACGGCTTGGGCAACCCATTCATCGTCTTGTCTCGTGAGGAGTGGTGCATCGAGGCAGACCTTCAGGTTATTGGAACCTACCTCCCTCACCATGTCCAGAACATCCCTGTGATTCCTTATGAGCGGTGCATGGTTCTGGAGAGCAAGCACAACTCCATCCTTTTCGGCATATCCCACGGCTTCCTTCAGACATGTCTTCGCGAAGTTCCACTTCTCGAGTCTAGTCACATCTGGATAGTTCATCTCCGAGTACCTTCGGGTCATGTCGTATGTCGCCAGGCCATCTCTCAACGTGATGCCCGGCCATGCTAGGAAGACCCTGATGTATCTCGCACCAAGATCCTTAGCCAGCCTTATCTGCTCCCTCAGCATGACCATCTGGCATTCCCTGTGTTCCTCGATTGGACTCGCGAAATCGGTGTACGTGCTTATTGCTGGAAGTTCTAGGCCCTCGTCTCTGATCTTCTCCTTAATCTCCTTTCTCGCATCTCCGTCGAGGTCGAGCGGGTTCGCTTGGGGCCTCTTTGCGCCGATCTCCACCCCATCGAAACCCATTTCCTTGGCTTTCGATATGACTTTGTCTAGTGGAATCGGTCCACCCCTATACCAAGCTCCCGAGTAAGTAACCGAATAAAGACCGACCTTCATCCGATCATCTCTCCTGCTGCGAACAACGTTGGCGGGGGGTTATATGACTAACTACGTCATATTTACTCCCAAGGCATCGGGTCAGCCCGGCATCTCGGCCGATTGGTGCATGTTCTTCATCAGCCGGGTGTCACGGCTTCCGTTTGCAGGTCACCGATACGGCACTCAAGACCGAGCTGGCCGTTGATGCGTCCCTTAGAGGAGTTTGGCTGCCGAGGGCCTTGCGATCTTTCCACGTATCATTATAGTCATATAAGTTAAGGATATCGGTCATTGGGCGATTACTGAAGAACGTGGCATTCCCTTATGTGGATCAACTAGATGCTTATCAAGTTCTCGATATCTTGGCCGCGCAACTTCGAGTATTGGTACTATCGATAATCCAGTGCCTGCTCTATTAATGCCGCCGTTTGGTCGCATGGAGGGCAGGGCATAACACTAACTAATAACGGGATCGTCGCCCTTAATATCCAAAACCCTCTAAATGTCCAGTGTATTTCGTCCTACATCATGTCGATTAGGAGATCACATAAGTATAACGCTTTAATATTTGGTTCTCCACTTGGTGCGTTACCAATCTTCTGGGTCGGAACGATCGTGGCGTCGAAGAAACGGGAACTGCTCTTTCAGGCCCTAAGGGGAAGGACCAAAACGGCAATTTTCAGTATTACGACCAGGTGCAATTGCAACTGTACCATGTGTGGCATTCCAAGGATGGAAAAGGTGGCGATATCCCTTCCCAAAGCCAAGGAGTTATTGGACGATTGCAGCAGGAATGGCGTTCTCTTCGTGTCCTTTACAGGCGGCGAGCCATTGATGCATCCAGACCTTGGCGAGATCCTCAGCTATGCCAAGGCCAAGGGCATGTTCGTACACGTCGCCTCCAATGGAACCATGCCGGAGAGGATAAGGCCACTCAAGGGCCTGGTTGACTTAATCGGCTTCAGCCTTGACAGCCACGATCCCGAGGAACACGACAGAAACAGGGGGAGGAGAAACTGTAGTCAGGAAGTAGCTAAGAGCGTAAGGATTTCTCATTTCCTCGGGATGAGGCCAATCGTTAACACGCCCCCGAACAGGATGATAATGGGGCGCATAGAAGAGTATGTGAGATATGTGAATGAGGAACTGGGCTGTCCTGTGGGATTCTGCTATCCGATGGTCGATAATGGGGGATACTACGATAAGGGACTCAACGTAGTTAGCAGCTTGAAGCCATACGAAATCGTCAAATTCTACTCTAAGGCCATCGAGCTGAAGGGCAATCACACGAAGATAGTGAACACATATGACTTCCTTAGGGAATCCATAATGTATACTCTGGGTCAAAAAGTAAGTCCATGTCGTGCAGGTGAGCGCGTTGTTTGGGTAGACTGGTCAGGATCCGTTCACCCATGCTTCAACAAGAACTCCGTTCGATTAAATGGGAGTAACCGCCTTTGGAGTTGTTTCGATGCGAACGAATGCAGCGAGTGTTTCAATCAGTGTTTTCGAGAGCCTTCGCTTGTAAGCGGGTTGGCGAATACCTTACGGAATTGGAAGGCCTACAAGTACTTCCTCTAGCTGGTGTCTATTCCAATTCCCGGATCAAGGCCCTTCAAAATGATCTCGATCTCCTTCGCAGACTCGGCCGAATCCTTTAAGTTCCAGCCTATTAGCTTGATTTTGGCCGTGTTCCAAGTCGGACTCAAGATTACAATCGAGACAAATTTCCCCCTTCTAATAAAATACTCATAGCTGTGCATCCTCACCTGGAAGCCGGCATGTAGCAGCGCGTAGAGCAGTTCTCTCCTCTTCTCGGCGGAGGCGAGGGCCGATGTCAACGATAGGTCGCGGAGATTATAGCCCATGACAGCTTATTTCCATTCCGTTTTGGAAGCAACTGAACTGATTCGCCTGGTGGTGGTAGAAAGTATTATAGAAGAACTTAGGCCTTGTGACTTGAAGGACTTCCTCGGTAGAATCCAGGCCATGAGCCAGCATCCATCGGAGAGGACTTGGCCGAAGCCCCGTAAGGTCTCGTTCACTCTCCTCAGTAAACTATACCCCGAGAGGGAGGAGGAGATCGGGAATAGGCTTCTGGAGTTTAAAAGGGCATTCGGCAAGCCAGACAAGGACATATTCGAGGAGCTAATATATTGTATACTCACTGTCCAGAGCAGCGCAAGGTCAGCGGAGAAGGCGGTCATTCTTCTGAAGCGGAAGAACCTCGTACTCCATGGGAGGGCAAAAGAGGTTGAGAGATGCCTTCGAGGAGTTCGCTTCGCGAGGACGAAGGCAAATAGGATCATCAAGGCAAGGAGGCTGTTCTCGTCGGGGAAAGGAATCAGGATAAAGGCAAGGCTTCCTGCTGACCCTCAATCAGCTAGATGTTATTTAGCTAGTGAGGTTGAGGGAATAGGTTACAAGGAGGCAAGCCATTTCCTTAGGAATATAGGGTATCACGGATTGGCAATCCTCGACAGACACGTGCTGAAGGGATTGGAAGACCTTAGGGTCATAGAGGAGGTTCCAAAATACTTGAGCGAGAGGAAGTACTTGGCCATCGAGAACCTTTACATCAATTTGGCTGAGAAGTTAGGGATCACGCCGGAGGCGCTCGATCTCCTGCTCTGGAGCGCTAAGACGGGTGAGGTGCTTAAGTGAGAAGGCGTTGCTTTTTCACATAAAGTGCTGACTTCCTGTACGGTCCCCTTCCCCTCCTCCTTGCCTTCCTTCTCCTCTCATCCTCTACTATGAGCCTGTCCTCCTTCTCCATCCCTTCCCCTCCCCAAGGCTTCGAGAGCCATCCTGCAACCGGATATGAGGAAACCCGTATCGCTGCCCAGTGCAACGAACCTGAACCCTTCAGCTACATACCTTTTAGCATCCTCTATGCTCATAGCGAAGATGCCCGCTGCCACATTGGCCTTCTTGCACGCCTCAAGGACGCGTGAGATCGCCTTCTCGACATTCGGATGGTGCCAGTCACCTCTATGACCCAAGGACGTTGACAAGTCAGCAGGACCTATGAATAGCACATCGATGCCTTCTACTGAAAGGATTTTCTCTATATTTCTTATCGCCTCCTCGGTCTCGATCTGGCACACGACCACGATCTCCTGGTCCGCTTCCCTCAAGTATTCGAGCAATTTTGTCCCGTATGATGCCGCTCTCCTGGGCCCTACCCCCCTGTTCCCAGCTGGCGCATATCTGGTAGCGCGCACCGCCTCAATGGCCTCTTCCTCGGTATTAACCCACGGGATCACCAAGCCGAAGGAGCCTATGTCGAGTGCCAGCTTGATGAGCACCATGTCGTTCCACGCCACTCTCACGATCGGCACGATGTCGCTTCCGCCCGTGGCTTGAATCAGGTTCTGCACGGTCCCAATGCTTAGTGGAGCATGTTCTGTGTCGAACACAAGCCAATCAAATCCGCGATGAGCCATTATCTCCGCGACATCAGCATTCCCTATGGTGACCCACGCGCCTATTGTCGTCTTTCCCTCTTTCAGCATCTCCTTGACCCTATTCTTCAAAACCAATGCTCAACCCTCCATATGAAAAACGCCTACGCTATTAACTCTTTTTAGCAGAGACCGAATACCGAATGGCTACACTTGCATAAATGAATGAACTTATGGCTCGTTCACTGATTACGAGGAAGAGATTTTACTGGAAAGGAGAAATCCGAACATCCTATGAACTTGGGTTCGTGCTGCGATCTATCTTTTCACCAATTTCATTGCCTATTAGCCATCTCTCAAGTTGCTGGCACTCTTGGGGTGACATCATCTTGTATGGTAACGGTTCCAGCTCATTACTCTCTTCGCACATCCTCGTGTTTGGGCACGTGATGCACGGTGACCCCAGTATTGAGTTGAGCGAAGGTGGCTTCCTAGTCGACTCTATCCTGAAGGTCCTCCTTCCTTCGTTTATGACTTCATCCTTTCTTATAAGACCCCACGATTCTAACCTGCTGCAGATCCTCGATATCTCCCTATTTGGTAGTGAAAGTATCGTACTGAGATCCGACTGTACAACGCCCACATCGCCGGCGTCCAGTACGAGGTCGTACAATTGCCTCTCGCGTATGTCCCTCTTAGTTGTAAATCTCCCGCCCCTCTCAGTAGGCCTGATCTTCGCCCTACTTGAGGCGATCAGCACCGATTGTGTCTGACTGGCATGTGCCGACGACTGATCATGCGGTCTCTCTTCACGCGCCTCCTCCTGCTCCACTTCCATTTCACTCGGAGGTGACTGTTGGTCAAGTTCCATCGGCATGGCGCTCATGATCCGGCTCAGCTTCTCAGCCAATTCCTTGCCCTCTTCGGTCAGTGACAACAAGGTGACATTCTGGGTACTCGAGACAAGACCTTTCTCCCTTAGCCTCTTCAGGTACTTGAATGTTCTTCTCAGGCTTATCCCAACGGCTTTTGCGATCTCATTAACGCCTGTCCCGTCCTCCGCTATAGACTGCAGCACCTTGCCCTCCGTCTTTGACAGGGGGACATCGGTCTCCTTCGTCGCCCTCCTATACGTTACATGCCTATCGGGACGATCCTTCGTCACAAGTCCTTTCTCTTGTAATCTTCTGATCGTCCTTTGAAGGTCAGCTTTGGGCAGATATCTTGAGAGCTCATCGTAGTTCCTTGGAACCTCGAGCGCGAGTAGACACGTCTCCTCATAGCATCCAGAGCTCGAAGGGAACAGACTACCCAAATCCGTATCTCCCAGTATGGCGATTATGTCCCTTCCCACGTCAGTCAACCTGTATCTCCCATTTTCCTCTGCCAGCAGCCTTGCCACCACCATGGGGCCAGCATAATGCTTCCTTATGGTATCGCGACTGTGATAGTATCCTTCACCCTTCAATCTCTGCTGGATTTCGTCTAGACTTAGCGGCTGCCCTTGCAAGATATGCGCAAGCTTTATCCTGCGTTTGTTCTTTATGACATTAAGGAGATTGGCATAACTTACAGCTTTTCCATTTCCCCCTTCCTTTCTCTCAGCTTCCTGCGTAACTTCCTCAGTTAAAGTGCTCGTTCCCAACACCTTTTAATATATAGGGGCTCATCCGCTCTTATAAGTATAACGCCGTTATAATGTTAACATAAGCCATGTGAAACCACCATTCTCGAGAAACTACTATATCGATAAAGCAGGATACGAAAGGGTAATGGCGAATAAAGATGATCGGGATAAGAAGCGTTGAGGCGGATGATTTCCCTCAGATCAGGGAGATCGCTACGACGGCTTTCCAGCTTCATAGGTTCTGGACCGATATGGACCTTGAGCGGATGGACGTGGAACGGTACTACAGTGTCGAGGTTGATAGCTTTGAGGGTGAACTCTCGCGCGATCGTGATGGATTCGAGATATTAGTAGCCGATGAGGGCGGGCAGATCCTCGGGTATATCGTCCTGAGGATAGACAGACGACTGAGCAGCATCTACAAGTATAATTGGGGCGTTATAGCGTCCTTCGCCCTTAGGTCCGACTCAAGGGGCAAGGGGGTGGGCACACTCCTTCTGGAAAGAGCACTCCAGTGGTTCCGCGAGAAAGGAACGGAGAGGATCGACGTTTTAACTGATTCGGAGAATATCGCCGCGATCCAGTGCTACGAGAAACAGGGGTTCAGGACCATATATTCGAGCGTAACTCTCACAAGGAAACTGCGGGAACGGGATATCCGCATACAAAGTTAGCTCATCGGGAATCCGATGCCGTGGCAGCCATTAATCCAGAACTAAGGATTAAAAGGCCTCCATCCACGTCGTTGGCGGCATACTATGGCCGTAAAGATCGGTTACTGGGCACCGCAGGAGAGGTATGAGCCCTCCCAATTATTGGAGAATGCCGTTCTAGCGGAAAAACATGGCTTTGAGACCATCGTGACGAGCGACCACTTCCACCCTTGGTTTCATACAAATGCGAATTCCGCATTCTCTTGGATTTGGATGGCAGCGGTCGCTGAAAGGACCGAGCACATGGAGATAGGCACCGGCGTCACGGTGCCAACTATGAGATACAATCCAGCACTGGTTGCGCAGGCCTTTTCCACGTTAGGTTCCCTTTACCCAGGACGCATCATACTAGGCCTTGGCACGGGTGAAGCCATGAATGAAATGCCATTCGGCTTCGAATGGCCCCCCTTCGGAGAGAGGTTGAAGCGGTTGGAGGAGGCCATCGAAGTGATAAGGGCGCTTTGGTCTGGTGAGTTCGTCTCCTACAGGGGCACGTATTACCGCCTCAACAACGCCAAGATCTACACCCTTCCGAAGAGGCCCATTCCCATCTTTATGGCCGCAGGAGGGCCAAGGGCGGCCGAGCTTGCAGGGAGGATGGCCGATGGCCTCCTAACGGTCGTCATATCGCCAGAACATTACAGGGAAGTCATTACGCCCGCATTCGAGAAAGGGGCCAGGACCGCCGGTAAAAATCCAGAATCACTAGAGAAGATGATAGAGTTGAAAATCTCCTATGATGAAGACTATGAAGAGGCTGAGAGAAGCTGCAGGTGCTGGATGTCGAGCGAGGTACCCAATATAATCAGCCTGCCTATCTCAGACCCAAGAGAGCTCGAGGAACTTGGCAAGAGGGAGGGAAACATAAGCGCTTGGCACATAACCACTAATCCGGAGGACCACATCAAGATGATAGAGGATCACATTAAGCTCGGTTTCAATCGCATACAATTGCATAGCTCTAGTCCAGATGAGGCGAAGTTCATAGCGCGATACGGCAAGGAGGTCTTACCGTACCTCAAGGAGAAATACGGTCAAAGGAGAAAGTAGCCGACCCTTCCACATCGGCCAAATGCTAAAGAATTATATGGGGCCCCGACAAATGGATTTCGATATCCCCCGTGAAGATCCACCTTGCCGCATTCCCGAAATGTTTCATGGATGAGCTTTGCATCAAGAGATCGATGACGATCTTCGACTGGATCAGAATGGCGAAGACCCTCGACATAGAGGGAATCGAACTCTATAACGGCTTCCTCGAAAGCTTCGATGAAGGCTACTTGCAAAGGGTAAGGGAGGCGTTGGAGAGCGCTGGACTTGAGGCTCCAATGTTCTGCTACTCGCCCAATTTCACAGATCCGGATCCTTTGAGGAGGTTGGAGGAGATAGAGGCCGAGAAGAGGGCCATGAGCGTCGCTGCCTTTTTAGGCGCGAGAACGTGCAGGGTCCTTTCGGGTCAACGCTACCCCGAGGTAATAAGACAGGATGGTGTGCGGTGGGTGGTCGATGCGATCCATTCCCTTCTGCCGAAAGCGGAGGAACTGAACATAATTCTCGCAATCGAGAATCACTACAAGGATAACTACTGGAAGTACCCCGAATTCGCCCAAAAATCGGACATCTTCCTTGAGATAATAAGCCAAATACGCTCTCCTTGGTTCGGGGTCAACTACGATCCATCCAATGCGCTGATAGCCGGCGAGGATCCATTGGTGCTGCTTCAGGCCGTGAAAGAACGCCTCGTAAGCATGCACGCCAGCGACAGATACCTTGCGGGCGGTACTCTCGATGACTTGAGGCGCATGGAGAATTCCGTTGGATACGCCAAGATCCTGAAGCATGGCGTCATAGGAAGGGGAATGATAGACTACGACAAGGTATTCGCGATCCTTCAAAGCGTAAATTTCAATGGTTGGATCTCCATAGAGGACGGTATGAATGGACTGGATGAGATAAAGGAGTCGGCGAACTTCCTCAGAAGGAAAATCGAAGAGTACGGTGGATGAGCATCACCTTCCGATCGAGAGGCTCGCAATCCATATAGTCACGTCCTGCATCATCGGACCGACGATCGATGAAGGCCGTCGTGAAGATAAAGCTCGGCGATGGGGCCGTTGAGCTCCTCGACGTCCCCAAACCAACTCCCAGTTATGGGCAAGCCTTGGTGGAAGTTAAGGCTGCAGGGGTCTGTGGAAGCGACGTACACTTCTACAGGGGTAAGTACGATGCGTACCTAAATCCCCCAGTTGTGCTCGGCCACGAGTTCTCCGGCGTCGTGTCCGAGTTGGGTCCAGGGGTGGACGGGCTGGCGGTTGGGACTAGGGTAACCGTTGAGACTCACGCGAAGGTATGTGGGAAGTGCAGATTCTGCAACACGGGTCAATACAATCTCTGCATGCAAAGGGTCGCCTTTGGATATGGCACGAACGGTGCCTTTACGGACTATGTCGCCGTACCCGTCAATAGGGCTCACGTGCTCCCCGTCAACGTCTCGTTCGAAGAGGGGGCACTCACCGAGCCGACCGCCGTCGTCCACCATGCCCTCATCGACCGTACGCCCCTCATCCCCGGATCTGCCATCGCAATCCTCGGACCCGGGCCGATAGGGCTTCTGACACTTCAGATGGCAAAGAATCTCGGCATCAGCATGGCCATCGTCACTGGCCTATCGTCGGACAGAATGCGACTGGATTTGGCCAAGAAACTGGGGGCAGGTGTGGTAATTGACGTTGAGAAGGAAGATCCCGTGACAACGGTCAAGGGGCTGACAAACGGAGTTGGCGCGGACATCGTCTTTGAGACATCCGGTTCAGCACCGGCAATGAGGCAGGCCATCCAGATGGTCAGAAACGGTGGACAGATAACGAGGATTGGCCATGGCGCCGGTGAGATGAGAGTGGATCTAGATCCGATCACGGTCCGACAGATCACAATACAGGGCACTTTCAGCCATACGTGGGGTAATTGGGAAGGGGCACTGCAATCTGTTTCTTCAGGGAAGGTGTCCGTGAAGGATCTCATAACGCATAGGTTCAATATATCGGAATGGAAGAAATCCTTCGAACTGATGGAGAAGCAGGAATCCGTTAAGATCATACTCTATCCCGAACATTGACGACCTAAGTCATTCCCTCAAAAGCCCTTTATCCCCCGCAGGCAAACTATATGGTAAGGTCAGAGCATTGGCTTCGCATAGGCTTCAGAAAACCCTGTATCCAGTGGTTCAGGTCTCTTTGGACGTCGAGACCATAGAGAAGGCGCTGATCGTGGCCGAAAGGGCCGTCGCGGCAGGTGTGGATTGGCTCGAGGCAGGGACGCCCCTCATATTGAGCGAGGGGTTCAGATCTGTAGCCAAGCTGAGAGAGAGGTTTCCGGATAGGGTCATAGTATCCGATCAGAAATGCATGGATGGCGGGGGTTTGGAGACCGAGCAGGCGGCCAAGGCCGGGGCCGATGTGGTGGTCGTCATGGCAGCGGCCCACGACGCCACTCTAAAGGAGGCCGTCAAATACGGCAGGAAGTACGGTGTGGCGGTCATGGCGGACCTGCTGGCCGTGAAGGATAAAGTCGGGAGGGCGAAACAGGTGGAGGGATTTGGAGTCGACTACATCATAGTTCACACCGGATTCGACGAACGGCACCATAATCCGGGTCTAAGTCCACTGGCCGATTTGCCGTCCATCGTGAAGGCTGTCAGCATCCCAGTCCAGGCCGTTGGGGGACTTACAGTAGAGCAGGCAGTGGAAACCCTCAAGATGGGTTCGAAGCTCATAGTGGTCGGGGCGCCACTCGTCACAAGGGATGATAAATTCGATGTAGGTGACGAAAGGTTCGATACCGTCCTTAAGGAGATCGTCAATAGAGTCAAGGGGACTCATGTGGTCTGATCCCCAACAATCTACGTCCAATCGCCCATCGATCAGGGTGAATGCTCGATCGCGGCTTCATACATGGCAACGATGTTCTCAGGAGGTATGTCTCCCTGTATCTGGTGCGATGGTGCCAGGATATAGCCCCCTCCCTTTGCCATTACGTCTATGATCTCTTTCACATGCTCCTTGACCTGAGATGGGGTCCCGGATGGGAGCAATCCCTGTACATCGATCCCCCCATGGAAGCAGAGCTTGTCCCCAAATTCACCTTTTAGTCCCTCGGGATCCATCTCCGATGCCATTGGCTGGATTGGGTTCAGGATATCTATGCCGCAATCGATGAACTCCGGTATCAGCTTGTGGACCGAGCCACAGGAATGGTAGAGTATCTTGCTCCTCGGTGCGAGCCTCCTCAAAGTCTCAACCCTCTTCCTCATCCATGGCTTCACGAACTTCCGAAATTCCGAGGTTGAAAGGAAAGGTGATTTTTGGCTGCCCATGTCTTCGGTGAAGAAGACTATATCGACATAGTCCGATATCTCCCCTAAAAAAGGCGTTAACAGATCCGTGTGGATCCTGAAGATCCTCTCGGTCAGTGCCTCGTATATCTCTGGGTTTTGCCTCATGTCGATGAACCACTGCGCAAATCCCCTAAGCTGCGAATACCTGTGGAAGATGTTGCGGGCAGAACCCGTGTCGGCCGTTATGGCGCAATCAGTCCCTTCGTAGAGGTTTCTTGCGCGTGTTCTCATTCCAGCTGTGAGCATCGGGTCTTTAAGACTAGGCCACCTTTCGTACTCCTCTATCTCCCTAACGGTCTTTGCCCCCGCCAGAGGATGTGCAAAGGGATAGTAGTGGAACTGTGTATACCTCCACCTTATGCCATACGCGTCTTCTGCCACGCCGGGCGAGACCTCCTTCATCGACTCGGGCATGGAGATCGATCTGAGATCTATATCGAACCTCCTTAGGATCCTCTCATCTATCTCCGTAACTATGTGCGAACCTACCTTCCGCATGACCTTCGCCCCCCCTAGGCCCAAGTAATCGCACAGCTTCCTGTAACCATATGGTGGCGAGTCGGCGATCGACCAGGCCGGTCCCCCCAGGTCGACAGGTACTCTATCGGTCTCCTCCCTGCGAAGTGCTGACAGAACTCTCTCCCTGTGGCTCATCACCATCTCGATCGGCGAAAGCCACTGTTTCCGGCACTATTCAGGCTTTTGGCTCGCTACGTCGCACTTGCACTTACATCGTTCGGCCATTTCAACGAATTCCCGTGAAAACGAGGCATGTGATTTGGTAACGTTGCGATCCAGGTCAATGTCTGAAGCATCTCGTCCCCGTAAAGACCATGGCTATGTCATTCTCTGAAGCCAACTGTATGACCTCTCGGTCCCTTATCGATCCTCCAGGCTGTATTATAGCGGTCACCCCCGCTCTCATGGCCTCTTCTACGGTATCCTTGAAGGGTATGAAACCATCCGATGCCATGCAGCTCCCACGCGTCTTTGAGCCAGCTTTGGCTATCGCTACCTTGGCTGAGTCGACTCTGCTCATCTGGCCAGCACCAATTCCTATAGTCCGCTCTCCTTTGACCAGCACTATGGCGTTGGATTTGGTGTGTTTCGCAACCTTCCAAGCGAAGATCAGATCCCTGATCTCCCCCGCACTTGGCTTGCGGGACGTCACTGACTTGAGCCGTGACTCTTCCATGCTTGACGAGTCCCTCTCCTGCAACAGCATCCCTCCCACCACATCCCTCATCTCCATTCCACCTTCTGGCGCGATCTTCGCGCCCTTCCCCAGATCGAGTATGGTTAGATTCTTTTTCCTCGACAGCGCCTGCAATGCACCCTCGTCGAATCCCGGGGCTATGATTGCCTCGTAGAACCTCTGGGAAATCTGGTCAGCCGCCTCTCGGTCTACCTCGCAGTTAATCCCAATCACCCCCCCATAGGCTGAGGCCGTGTCGCATTCGTATGCACGCGTGTACGCCTCTAGGGCGTTAGGACCGGACGCAACACCACACGGATTCATGTGCTTGATTATGACCGACGTGATCCCCTCGAATTCCCCGAGGAGATTTTTGACGCAGTCCAGGTCCAGGACATTGTTGTATGAGAGTGACTTGCCCTGTATTTTGCATGCCGTTAGGACCGAGACCTGCCTCTCCTCCTTCCCATAGAGCGCAGCTGATTGATGCGGATTCTCACCGTACCTGAGGTCCATAACCTTATCCAATCTCAATCTAAGGGTTGAAGGGAACTTTTCAGGTTGAGAAATTACCTTTTCCAGGTAATCTGAAATATAGTAGTCATAATCCGAAGTGTGTTGAAATGCTTTGATCGCCAGCCTTGCCCTGACATCAGCCGATATTCCCCCAGTCTCCTTAAGCTCCGAAAGCGCCTTATCATAATCCGCGGAATCGACTATGACCGTCACACTTCTATAGTTTTTCGCCGCAGCCCTGAGGAGAGCAGGCCCTCCTATATCGATATTCTCAATGATGTCCTTAAGGTCGATGCCCTCCTTTCTCGAGACATCGCGGAAGGGATAAAGGTTGGCGATCACGATGTCTATTTCGGGCATGTTGTGCTCTTTGAGCTGCCTCATATGTTCGGGATTGTCTCTGGATGCCAATATGCCGCCATAAATCGAAGGGTGAAGCGTCTTAACCCTTCCACCGAATAACTCGGGATAACCGGTTATTTCCGAGACTTCCTTTACGGTTACGCCGTTGTCCCTCAAAAGTTTCGCTGTCCCGCCCGTCGAAAGGATCTCGAAGCCGCATTCCCGAAGCCCCCTAGATAATCGCACTATCCCCGTCTTGTCTGATACGCTTATCAAGGCCTTCTTCAAAGTAACGTGGCCACTCATCGCCCAAGCAACTGCCTTTATGAAGATTGTCCAGGAATCGTTCTATTGCTGGAAATGTGATGGGTTCATCGAGTTACGGTCGTTGATCCCAGTTCCCTTTCCGAATCCGTCTTGGTAGGTTGCGCGAGTCTATCCGCAGTCTTGGGTGGAACCTCCAGTATCTCGACGAGGAAGGCGCAGTTATTCCTTTGCAGATAGCAACTCTTGCACAGCCTACATTTCTTCAGGAAGCGGCAGGACAGCCTGCATTCAGCAAACGCCTCAGTACGCGTGCCACACCCATCGTACGTGAGCTGTCCCTTCATGCTCGAGGGTATCCATCTCCTTGGAGCGGTGTCCCACTCAAGCATTTGGAGGAGGTCCCCATCTGACTTAGCCCTCTCTGACTTACGTGGGGGCAATGCAACTTCGGCGGGGACGTGAGTGGTTGGCGAGGGGATAACTACCTCCTTCGGGACCTTCGCCACTTCCTTAATGTCGACCTTCTCGACTTCAACGCGTCGTGCATTGCTGGTCGTTCTTTGCTCTTCTACAATTTTCAATTCTATCGGCAGCAATCCCCAGTCCGAGATGCGTTTCTCAAGCTTTATCTTTGATGCCTCCGCAATACTTGATTGCCACGAAGGATCTTCTAGATTTGAGTTGGATGATTCAACGTTCATGAAGGCGAACAGTTCCTCAAGGACGTCATCTTGTATGGATGTGCCCATCCTATCATTCTTGACGATGAACTTGTTCACCAACTTGGCGGAATCTGCGACGCGTAACGCGAGTTCGATGTGAAAATGATGACGACCGGTTTCGGTCTGAAGATCCGCCAATTCGACTTTTATGGTCAAGGGCCTCAGGTCGATCCAGACGAGCTCCAGTTCGCTAGAGCTTGCCTCTTGAGCCGTCATCTCGGCCTCCGGCTTCATAACCCAAGAGCCCTCTGGGACCAATGCAAAGAGTTCTCCGTTCCTCAACACGGCCACTGTCTCGTAATTCGAGATCTTGAAACCATCGACCGAGGCGACCTTCCCCTCGCCAAGGTCTTGCCACGAGAATTCGGATAGCTTCCACATGAAGCCAGGATTTTTCCTGTGGTCCCAGCTTATCAGGGAGAACTGGCTCAGCACAAACTCTGGGACGCTAGAGGCCGGAAATATGCCCAATATGGCCCTAGCGAACTCCGACCCAAGATCTTGTGCAGTCATTGGTAACCCAACGCCTTGAGCTTAACCCATGTTGCTTGGCATTCATTGAGGTCGAGAAGGGATTCATATCTTGTCTTCGAGAGTTACCAACTCAACGTTTCTTGAATGGCGCTCGCTTATAAATCCCAATTGAATGCCTGCAATTTTGGGGCGGTTAGGTAAGTAGACAGAGGAATAAATGGCATATTGCCTCCGCTGGTCGGATCGATCATCGGGCCCATCGCAATACCGATCATCCTCGTTGCAACCACCGCAATGTCTCCCACGTCTTGACATGCCGGCATTCGTTCATCTAGAACCCTGAGAGGGCGATGACATCGATCTCGACGAGAATGTCAAAAGGCAAACGGGAAGCCTGTATCGTCGTCCTTGCAGGGGGATCTTTTTCAAAATATCCCGAATATACCTCATTCATGGCTGAGAAATCATCAATGTCACTCAGATAGACGTTCGCTTTCACAACCTTGTTTAAGGATGAACCCGATTCCTCGAGTATGGTCTTTATGTTCTCTAGGGTTTGGCATGTCTGTCCAACCACGTCATGAATAAGGATCTCTCCTTTTTTTGGATCAACGGGCCCCTGACCCGAAATTAAAAGGAAAGGGCCTGCGCGCACGGCTTGCGAGTAAGGTCCCTTCGGCGAGGGCGCACGTTTCAACTTCAACACTTCCTTCTCCATATCCGCTCAGTTGGGAATTTAGGCTATTAACTATAACTCGGCCGTAATTGGCGACCGCGAAAATCTTAAGTGCCAATCCCAATGTGCGTTCACACGAGGTCGTGATTTTTGGTAAGTGCCGTCAGGATCTCTACGATATCCTTCGCAGGCAGCGGTGAAGGCAGTTCGACGGAGGAGAAGATAGATGGAAATAGGAGGGCAGCACTGCATCTTGTCGAGAGGGCAGCACTCGATAAACCCGACATAGTGTGCCTGCCTGAGACATTCACGGGCCTCGGTCTTGAGACAAAGGAGTGGTTCAGATCAGCCGAGACCGTGCCTGGGCCTACTACGGAGGCGTTGGGTGACATTGCCGAAAGGCACGCAATGTACGTGGTCTCCCCTATAGTGGAGAAGCGAGGGGGAAAGACCTTCAACTCGGCCGTCCTCATCGACAGAACTGGAAAGGTAGTTGGCTCATACCACAAGATGCATCCCACGATTTATGAGATGGAGGCTGGGATCACGCCAGGAACCGAACCGACAGTGTTCGAGACGGATTTTGGCCCTGTGGGTTTCGTAATATGTTTTGACCTGAATTTCAGGGATGTTGGTGAAGACCTTAAAGGAAGGGGGGCCAAGCTCGTGTTCTTCCCGTCCATGTATCCCGGGGGACTCCAACTCTCGATATGGGCCCACGATCTGGGTTTTTTCATGGCATCTGCTTTTACGGGCGATGGGAGCTCCATAGTCGACCCTCTCGGCAGAGTGCTTGTGAAGTCGAGTGCTTACATGCCCGTAATATCAAGGGTCGTCAACTTGGATTTCGAGCTTCTGCACATCGATTACAACAATGAGAAGTGGGATGAGCTGCGAAATAAGTACGGTCCGGGCATCGAGATCGACGTCGCGACCCCCGAGGCTATCTTTACATTATACTCCAATCGGAAAGACGTCACCGTCAAAGATATCATCAGGGAGTTTAAACTCGAGACGCTAGACGACTACTTCGCTCGAGCCAACGCCATGCGGCAGAAAGCCCTGTAGTAACCATCAACCGTAGCGACTTACAGCCCGTGGGCATGGGAAACCGAAGGTTTTTCTCTAGGTCAACACACCGATGGCGTAGAAATTGGCCTCCGGCTTCGATCTGCTCTCAGAGCCCATCCGCACCAGTCTCGACGAACTGGGATTGGAGACCCCTACCGATATTCAGACGGAGGCCTTCGAACCAATACTTGGTGGCCGACATGTCCTCCTCATAGCTCCTACTGGCACGGGAAAGACCGAGGCGGCAGTTCTACCGATCCTCGACATGCTCATCCAATTAAAACAGAGGAGGGGCATCTCACTTCTGTATATAACGCCTCTTCGGGCTCTGAATCGGGACATGCTGAGAAGGCTACGCTTTTGGGCGGACCGCTTGTCCCTTGGGCTTGACGTAAGACACGGTGACACGCCACCTGCCCAGAGAAGGCGCCAATCGTCTCATCCACCCGACATACTCGTCACGACACCCGAAACACTCCAAGCCATGCTCCCATCCAGGGCCATGCGCCATCACCTCGAATCCGTGAGATGGGTTGTAGTCGATGAGATCCACAGCCTTGCCGAGTCCAAGAGGGGGACTCAGCTTACAGTTGCCCTGGAGAGGCTTCGCGAGGTCACGGGCTTTGAGTTCCAGAGGATCGGCCTATCGGCCACGATCGGAAGTCCGGAGACAGTCGCGGGCTTTCTCTGCGGAGTCGGCAGGGAGGCCGTCATCCTCCAAGTAGCGACGCCAAAGGAATATGAGTATCATGTCGTCTGGCCATCGCCTGGAGAAGACGACCGAAGGGCTTCCGAGCAGCTATACACTTCGCCCGAAGCTGCGGCCAGAATACTATTCATGAAGAGGCTTGTTGACAGCCATAACTCGACCCTGATCTTCGTCAATAGCAGGCAGCATGCGGAAATGCTCGGCTTGAGATTTAACATGCTGGATAAGCGCATAGGTGTGCACCATGGCTCACTCTCAAGGGAGGAGAGGCAAAGGGTGGAGGACGAGTTCAAGAATGGCTCTTTGAAGGCCATAATCTGCACATCGACGCTTGAGCTCGGCATAGACGTGGGAACCGTCGACCTTGTCCTCCAATACCTTTCACCTAGGCAGGTAATTTCGCTCATACAACGAGTTGGAAGGTCCGGTCACAGGATTGGCAGGAGGTCTATTGGCACAGTCGTTTGCGCCTCTACAGACGATTTTGTGGAGGCCTTAGCTGGAGTGATGGCAGCCAAGGGCGGATTCATGGAGCCCGTCGTACCACATGAGAACGCTCTGGACGTGCTCGCACACCAGTGTGCTGGCCTGGCGATGGATTATGGGTCCGCCGAGAAGGCCTTCATATTCAACACGCTGAGAAGATCGTACTCGTTTAGAACGCTTCCTAGGGAAGACTTCAACCTTGTCTTGGACTATATGCAGGGCATAGGGAAGCTAAGGGTTACGGGCGACCATGTTTCAGCTCTGCCAGCAACTCGCCTATACTACTATGAGAACCTCTCAACGATACCCGATGAAAGGAGATATCCGATAATCGACGTTTCGAGTGAGAGCTTCGTCGGCACCCTGGGTGATGAATTCGTCTCCACAAAGGCGAGGGTGGGATTGAAGTTCATCGTCAGGGGGATGGTGTGGATGATCGAGCAGTTATCGCAGGAAGGCGATGTGTACGTCGTACCCGTTACCGATCCAACGGCTGCCATTCCAGGCTGGGAGGGGGAGCTTCTGCCCGTGTCATATGATTTGGCCGTAGGGGTCGGGAGGATCCGCAGAGAGGCTGCCGCCCTGCTTTCGAACAAGACCTCTGAGGGCGTTTCTACTGAGCTATCTGAGGAATTGGCTACAGAGATTCATGGCGTCCGCAGGTTCGTAGAGGAGATAGCGGAACAAGTGGCGATCGGTGCGCCAGTGCCCTCCGACGATCTAATACTAGTGGAAGGTTTTGGCCAGTATATGATAATCAACTGTTGCTTCGGTGAGCTCGTCAACAGGGCCATCCTCTTCGCCATCAATGATCGGCTTCTTGAGGATGGGTCGAATGTAAGGGCTTGGAACGATGGGTATAGGATCCTCGTCGAGTTTCCTTCAACCTTATCGGAAGAGGCCCTCACGAGGTACGCAAAGGCGATCTTCTCACAGGCGCCGCAAGCCGCGGAAGATGCCTTTAGGCGCTATCTGGCTACTCGCTTTCCCCTCTCATACCACCTCAAGTTCGTGGCCGAGCGTTTTGGGGCAATCCAGAGGGGCCTCATGCTCAGCGAGAAGGAACTCTCGGAGCTTTCGTTGAGATTTTCCGGCACGCCCATCTTCAAGGAGACAATACGCGAAGCCTTGATTGAGAAGGTAGACCTCGCGAAAATGTGGAAGGTCTTCGAGGGCATACAGCGCGGGGAGATTGCTGTGGCGACACACGTCTCAGCAGAGGGACCTACGCCGATCTCTCGGCACATACTTACCAAGTTCATTGAATTTCCAGAACTTATGGCACCAAGGACGATCGAGTGGGATAGCGCCAAACGGCTTAAGGGGAAGACGCTTTCATCCCACGTTCACATGCTGTGCATGAACTGCGGCGCAACGATGTATAAATCAAAGCTCATGGATCTCCCAGATAGACCGGCCTGCCTGAAATGTTCGGCGCGGGTAATCTACGTCTCAGGGCGACCCAACAGCGATCTGAGGAAGATCCTCATCAAGCACCTACGAAAATCCCGACTCACTGAAAAGGAGAAGGCGACCCTTATGGATGCGGGTCGAAACGCCGATCTAGTTTTGACGCATGGCAAGGAGGCCGCTAAAGCCCTCATGGTCTTCGGGGTCGGCCCCCAAGTGGCCTCAAGGTTGCTGAGGAGGCGATATGATCACGAGGACGATTTCTTCAGGGACCTTTTGGAAGCGAAGCTAACATTTTTACGAACGCGACCATTCTGGCCATCCACTGCTGAGACCGGGCGGTCGCGTTGAAGGGCGTAAAGGTGCGCCGAAGGGCAATGGTTGCCGTAAGCCTGGAACCGGACGAGCCTCGGGCGGAGTTCCTATTCACTGAGATAGTTAAGGGGCAGCTCCTCAGGTGCCCAGGCTGCGGCGCAACCTATTGGTATCTTGATCGCTTCTACGACCATCTCGCTTGGCATGAGTGGCTGGCACTTCGTAAGGGATTCAGAGCGAAGGGGAGCCGTGAACCCGAGACAAGATCCTGGTCGACGATGCGCCAGCTCGTCTTGCTTAGGGACGTTGGTAAATGCAGGGTGAAGGGGTGTTATTCGCGAGAGAGGCCAGAAGTTCACCACATCGTCGCTCGAGAGAAGGGCGGCACAAATAGCTTCAAGAACCTTGTGACGGTCTGTTACTTCCATCATAGGAGGACCCTGAAGGACAATAAGCTTCCGAAGCTCGCAATTTTTTGAGAAATAAGGCGCATTCCGTAGTGCTATACAGCTTCTGAACACGAGAATCTATACGCGTCTTTTTTCCAATAATTCCCTCAAGTTTCTAATCGTAATGCGAGCGGCCCTTATCGGGCTTGGCAACGCTATTATCTCCGCTGACAGGTATCGGTCATATCCCTGTTCCGCAACGACCTTTATAATATTACTAAATTGAATGTGACCAAGTCCAGGAGATAATCTGTTGCTATCTGCTATGTGCATGTGTATGAGCCTTCTCCCTGCCCTCCTGATGGCATCTTCGATCGATCTCTCCTCTATGTTCATGTGGAATGTGTCAAGCAGAAGGCCAGTACTTTGTAGGTCCATGTCCGATATCAGATCGAGGGCTTCTCCGACATTGTTAACGCTATCGGCCTCATATCTATTTAGAGGCTCGATGGCCAGTTGAACGCCTTCACGTTCAGCCACGCTGTCACATTCCTTCATGCTCCTCCTGAACTTCGCCATTCGCTTGCGCTGAGAACCAATCTTTCCCCTCACGAGCCCAACTATCACAAGGGAGTTGAGGTAGGCGGCGATTTCGATCGTCCTCGTCAGCATCTTTATGGTCCTCATCCTCTTAGACTCCTCGGGTTCGGAGAGGCTCAGCCTCCTGCGAATATAGATGAGTCCCGTGCCAATAGCTGGGATCTCAACTCCATGCTGCTCCGAGATCTCCAATATCCTACGGGATTCGGTTCTGAATGGTTCTTCGATCGAAAGTTCAACGCCGTTATAGCCCAGCTCCGCAAGTCGGGAGAATGCGCCCTCGACTTCGCGCATTTCACCCGATCCCAACGAGCCTTCTGGCAGAGGATAACCCATGCCACTCGAGGCCACCATCGATATCTTCATCCAGCCACCTCCATTAAGCCACGATTTTCAGCCATAGGAATGTCACGACTGTAGCCACGAGGTTGGCTCCTGTTGCTCTCATGTATAATAACTCTTTGTCAATCTCTTGCTTTCACTTCTCATTGCGGGATCCTGGGTGGGTTAGAATAATTTGATTATATCCTCGGTATTCACATCCAACGTGAGCCAAGTCTTTTATAGATTAAAAGGCAACCTTCTTCAGGTGATTTGATGCTAGCATCCCTTCTTGAGGCAACCTGGAAGCCAAGAAATGGTTTTTCCGTCACAAAGCACGATGAGGGGGAGAAAAGGGCTATTGTGGGGAGCAGGATATGGTTCAATCCGAATCTGCGGCTTACCGAATTGGAGCCCCCCCGAATTGGACCGAAGGACCTTCTGATTAAGGTCAAGGCTTGCGGTATCTGCGGATCCGATGTTCACATGTTCGAAAAGGACTCTGAGGGTTACATGCTCTATCCCGGTCTGACAAAGCTGCCAGTCGTGATAGGCCATGAGTTCAGCGGGGAAGTCACCCAAGTTGGCAAAAGTGTAGCAGACTTCAAGGTTGGTGATATGGTGACGGCCGAGGAGATGTGGTGGTGTGGCAAATGCGATCCTTGCAGGACAGGTTATCCGAATCAATGCAAGAACTTGGAGGAGGTTGGGTTCACGGTCAATGGTGGTTTTGCCGAGTACATCGCCGTACACCTGAAGTATTGCTGGAAGATCAATGACCTGATGTCCGTATATGGGAGCGAGGAGAAGGCGTATGAAGCGGGTTCGTTGACCGAACCAACGGCCGTCTCCTATAATGCCCTCTTCATAAGGGCAGGAGGTTTCAAGCCAGGTGCGAATGTAGTCGTCTATGGCGCTGGCCCCATCGGCCTAGCTTCCGTCGCTCTCGCCAAGGCCGCCGGGGCTGAAAAGGTGATCTGTTTCGATATATCCGATCCAAGGCTTCAGGTTGCCAAGCTCGTCGGTGCGGATTATACGTTCAATTCGTGGGAGCTATCTAAGAAAGGCGTACACGCATTTGAGAAGGTTCTGGAATTGACCGATGGCATGGGAGCCGATATGCATGTAGAAGCTGCTGGCGCTCCAGATAAGACTCTGCCCGACATGGAGAAGTCCCTGGCCATTGGTGGCAAGATCGCCGTCATCGGGAGGGCTGATGTTCGAGCGGCAATCTACTTGGAATCATTTCAGGTCAGGGCGAGTCAGATATTCGGCAGTCAGGGGCATTCGGGTTCTGGCATCTTCCCAAGCGTGATTAGGCTGTTCGCGTCGGGTAAGATGGACATGACCAAGATAATAACGCGTCGATACGCTCTCTCTGAGTTCATGGATGCGATCAGTCAGGCCTCGAAGAGGGTGGATTCAAAGATAACCGTTAGACCCTAGGAACGGGGCGTGCTTTCACGGCGGATATGCTATGGAGTAGATGTGCCTTCCACCCTTGAGGGGGCCACGCAGTATGTCCTCGATCTCTTCCCTCCTCCTCTGGGTCATCTGTTCAATAGGGGGGAGTTCGCCAGGAGGGAACTTCCCGAGGATCGCATCGTGCAGTTCGACCATGTAGTCGAGGAGGGCCCCCAAGCCCTGCGTCGCTTTCTCAGCCTTGGCCAAAGTGGCCTTGCCGACAACGCCTTCCGGATACGCGTAAATCTCAATCGGGCCAAGGCCTACCTGGCCATACCAGGAGATCGGTTTCTGGTAGACGTTCCCAGCTTTGTCGACGTGATCGCTCTGCCTCTCGAGAAAGCCATAGGGCTTCGTGTCGACGGCATCCTCCATGTGCACGAGTTCTGGGAAGAGTGCCAAGCTGAATGATGTCTCAACTTCATCGGCATGGATGAAGGGAGTGTCAAAGGGCCCCCCATGTTCCTTGCTCTTGACGTGCTGTGGTATGGCATGATACCAATTCAGGTTGACGAATACCCCTGGGACCTGGTACCTCTTCGCGAACTGATGGATCGCTGAGGGGATTACGTATTCTTGACCATGGCCATTTAGTAGGATCTGTTTTCTGAACCCCGCATTCCACAGACCGGCCATGATGGAGCGGATGTAGGCCTTGAATACATCGTCATCGACGACGACAGTACCCGGCATACCTAAGTGGTGGTATGGGTGAGAGCCGTACCACATTGGTTGTGCTACGGTGCAACCCACTCGTTCGGCGATCATCTCGGACATCCTTGTTACGAGGAACGTATCTTCGCCATAGGGCGCGTGAGGGCCATGAGCCTCGGTTGAACCGATTGGGATGATTATCACATCGTTCTTCTTCAGCCTCTCCTCCACCTGCTTTCCAGTCATGTTCTGCAAGTAGATCCCGCTTTTACTATCCATTTTACCATAAGGTGGGAATTTCCAATTTGGCATGAGCGATGTCCTTCCCCATCGCTATTATGCCTTACTGCCGTTCAAAAGGGCAGCCTTATCGGCCCTTCCTTTCCCTGTCAACAGGATTTGGGGGAAGGGCCCATCTAGTTGGAACCGTCCTAGGCCATGTCCATTCAGCTTTCTGAGAAGAAGCGATATCGGATTTCCTTGGCATGGTATAATTGTGCCCTAAATCTTGACTAGTCCTGTTTCCTCTCTGAATTGCAGTTTATAGAACGCGCTATACAAGCCTTCTTTTTTCATCAGTTCCTCGTGAGTGCCTCTTTCAACTATCACTCCCTGGTCAATAACGAGGATCTCATCACATAATCTGATCGTCGAAAGCCTATGAGCTATTATGATGGTCACCCTACCGAGCAGGAGCTTCTTTAATGCTCTTTGGATCATTAATTCGGTATACGGATCAATCGAGGATGTTGCTTCATCTAGGACCAGGATCTGTGGATTTGTGAGCAAAGTTCTGGCAAAGCTAATTAATTGCCTTTGTCCAATGGATATGTTAGAGGACCCTTCCTGTAACACGTAATTATAATCCCCTGGGAGCTTCATTATGAACTCATGGGCACCGATCGTTTTGGCAGCCTCAATCATATCTACGTCCAACGCCTCAGGCTTTCCAAACTTTATGTTCTCATTGACGGATATTGGAAACAAGAATGAATCTTGTAATACTATGTTTATAATTTTCCTCAGCGAATTTATCGAGATGTCCCTTATGTCATGCCCATTGATCGAAATCCTGCCCTCGTTTGGATCGTAAAACCTTGCCAAAAGGTTTATAATCGTACTTTTACCAGCTCCTGTTGGCCCGACTATTGCCAATTTTTGTTCCCGTCTCAATTCAAAACTGACATTCTTTAGGACTGGGATCCTCTGATCATATCCGAATGTGACGTTCTCGAATTTAACTTCTTCTATCATAGTTCAATCTTCCTCTCAAGTGGAGCTTCAACGACTTCGACTTTAGTATCCACTAAGTCGAATAGCCTTTCGATCGCCGCCATCGCCGATTGATATTGATCATACATCGCAATCAAGTCTACCAGAGGCATGAAGTAGGCGAATTGGTACTCCGTGAAGGCCACCAGAGTCCCAATCGTCATAATTCCCGATACGACGAACGAACTGCCATACCATAATATAATTACACTGCCTATTATCCTCAATACAATCACAATGGGTTGGTAAGAGGCTGAGATGAGTATCGCCCTTTTATTGGCATTTATGACCTCATTCTGCTTCTTCTCGAAACCTTCCCTTGCGGAGGATTCCTGCACAAAGGCTTGAGTGACCTTTATGCCCGAAAAGTCCTCCTGCATTCTCGCAGTCAATCCCCCCAAAGTACTCAGTGCCTTTCTATAGGCTGATCTCGAGTATCTCCCGAGGTACCAAACCACAACCATGGCCACTGGCAAGATAGAAAGCGCAGCAACCGATAACCGCAAATCGAGAAAGAACATGATCAGAAAGGCGCCTATTATGGAAGACGTATCAAGAAGCACACTTGTGAATCCGATCCTGAGGAATATCCTGATGGTATTCGCGTCATTAATTGGCCTTGAGAGGATCCTTCCGATCTCCCCCTCTGAGAAATATCTCAAGGAGATTACCTGTAGCTTTTCCATTATTTCATCCCTCATTCTAGCGACCGCATTTTCCCCCACTATTCTCATCTGGAATATCTGGACATACTGCAGGAAGTAGTTGACAAGGACGACCGTCACAAATATAGGTATCCACCAGATGAATCCTGATAAATTCCCAGGCAGTATTATCTGATCAATTGCCACCTTGTGCATATACGGTGCAGCCAGACCAGTCAATGAGCCCAGTACTATTGCCATGATGCCGATGAAGAAATTCCTCCTAAATGGTCTGATATAGTCGTACACTTGTCTAATCAAAATCCTATCTGGGATTATCCTCTTCTTCCCCTCTTCTTGCTTAGTCGAAAATGCACCGTATTGACTCGACATTACCTATCATCCTCCGATTCCACTATTCCCTTTAATGGGACCTTGTCAAGGAACTGAGTCTCATAGATCCTTCTGTAAGTGCCATTTCTCAACATGAGTTCCTCAGGTCTACCGAATTCGACGACGGCGCCATCACGTAGGACCAGTATCTTGTCCGCATTCTTTACGGTGGAAAGCCTTTGGGCTATTATGAAGGTAGTCCTTCCCTTCATCGCCTCCTCAACTGCTGACTGTATAGCTTGTTCTGTCTTCGCGTCCACGAAGGACAAGGAATCATCCATTATCAATATCTTGGGATCGGTGAGAAGTGCCCTGGCTATCGTTATCCTCTGACGTTGGCCGCCCGAGAGTGTAACGCCCCTTTCACCCACCATTGTGTCGTAGCCGTCCGGCAAGGATTCTATATAATCTCGTATTTTCGCAGCTGAAGCCACTTTCACAACTTCGTCCAATGAGGCATTGGGCCTGCCGAAGGCGATGTTGTCCTTAATCGTGCCTGAGAACAAAAATACATCTTGCAGGACAACGCCGGTCTGCTTTCGAAGGCAAGTGAGCTTGAAGTCCCTTAAGTCCACATCATCAATAAGTATACTGCCCGAATTCAGATCGTAAAATCGTGGGATTAGGTAGATCAGAGAGGTCTTTCCGGATCCAGTCTCTCCAAGGATGGCTATCTTCTCCCCCGGACTGACTGTGAAACTTATATCCTTCAGTATAGGCCTATCCTTAACGTAACCGAAATTTACGCCCCTGAACTCCACTTTCCCTTCTTTGATCGTTATATCCTTCGCGTCTGGCAAGTCCTGCACGCTCCTCGGAATGTCCATAATTTCGAAGACCCTTTCAAGCCCAGCCGAAGCGTTTAACCACGTACCCAACAACATGCTAAGTTCCCTGAGCGGAAATGTAAGCCTTATCATGAACCTGGCGAACAGGATTATGTCGCCGATCGTCAACGTCAAGCCCAAGGCAGCTATCGAATATGCTGAATATACATAGACTACGGCGATCCCGAGAGTCAACAACGTGGGAGAAAGAGGCATGTAGATCGATTGGATCTTCCCAGCCTTTATCGCCGTATCAACGAACATCTGCTCCAATTTCTTGAATCCATTGAGCAGGTCCTTTTCCCTTCTGAATATCCTGACCGTCTTCATCCCGAGTATGTTCTGTTGTATATACGTACTCAATTTTCCGAGTATGAGCTGCATGATCCTGAAGAGCTGCATCGTCCTTACCCAAAGTCTGGTTGTGAAGTAGAAGATGAAGGGCATCGGCAGAAGGGAGATCAGGGTCATAGTGGAACTTATAGAATATATCGTGACGAAGATCATGATCAGGGAAAAAATGGCGTTTGCGACCGTCCCCACCCACACCCTTAAGAAGGAATCGGCCGTTTGCAGATCCATCGTAGCCCTAGATACGAGATCCCCTACTGAAACTGAATCATAGAAACTGTATGATTTTGACTGAAGGGATGAGTAATATCCCAACCTAATGTCGCGCACCATATATTGAGATATTAAGCCATTTATCGTAGCAACTAGAAAATTCACGAGCGCAAATCCAGAGCCCGCTGCGAAAATAATCATCAGGTAGCCAATTAAAAGGTCATAGTTCCCACCGACTATGACTCTGTCGATTATCAATGAAGTATATAATGGCTCAAGCGTGAATAAGTACGACCTTATGATAGAGAGCACGATTATCACGATCACGTATGCGATGTACCCCCTGTGATATCCGATCAATCTCTTGAATGCAGAGACAGATTGGGCGAAGCTCTTAGTTGTTTTTAATGAATCGGGTTGTAATTTCATGATTGGAATTTCGCCCAATTCAGCGCTCATCGATATCTTCACGCGAAGGTATTCGCGGATTTCAGCGCTCACTTATAAAACTGTTGTATGCCACATGTTCACGTGGAATATAACACGGCAACGTAACAGGTTTAAAATCGTTCATACTTTCTGAGCCAAGACCGTTTTGATGCCTAAGAGATGCCCAAGTTGGAGCAGTTCCCCTCTTACATCCCCATATCCAATCATCCAATGGTGCCCAAAACCATATCTGGCCACTTCCCGAAGGAATTCATCCATGCTGATCGGCATCTTGACCCTAATCGGATTTCCAGGGAAAACCATCTTCGTTGGTACCGCCTGTCCTGTGATGACGAACATCCTATACGTGTCCTTACGACCAACAAGATTGAGGAGCGTTACAGTGCCAGGCCGTGAGGGGAATAAAACACACACTCCACTATTGGCCAACCTCACAGGGGCCAGTTCTATATCAGCCCGCCTTTCTGCCAGGGAGAAGCCACTTGAACCGCAGTGCGAAAAAACTGCAGAATTATCCCTCTCGTGAATGTCGAGGAGGTCCGTATTGTGTACAGGTTTTCCGGTCAGCTCATATAACATGAGCATCGCCACAGCGGAATTAACGTCTCCCTCGCAGGAGGCCATCACTCCCTCTTCGCCCAAAAGTGAATGGGCTAGGCATACTATGCCCATCAGGTCCGGATAACATCCCGTCGCCAATCCAGCAAGGTCATCCTCCAGAACTATGTGTTTAAGGGCCATAAAGGCCTTTACTGAGTATAGGCCCTCTTGCTTCTTGACATTCACCTTTCCCACTTTCTCGATGACTTCCTGCCACTTATCCTCTGCTTCATCATCAGGAATACCTTGAATCGCCTCCCTGAGCTTGTCTGATCCGATGTAGACAAGGCGGGGTCCTATAACGGACTTCAAAGCAAGTTCGTCACAAGCGACCTCGGTCATACCTTCGGTTCTGTGCCCGACCAATCCCAAGCGAATTGTCCTAAGCTTCTTCCCCAAAGCAACTGCCCGAGAGTAAGACCAGATATCCTTGAGGGCATGAGGCGCGTCGCCATAGATGAAGACGTACTCCTTTCCCAACTCCCTCAACACGCAGTCGATTTGCTGGCAACCGCAGAGAGAGCCTGTGTTGATTCCCGGAAAAGCCCAAGTGATGACTGGTGCGTCTAGGTTCTCCAGTATGTCCAACACCAAATGATCTGAGCTCCAGGTTGCTAAAGCAAGGCAGATCAGGTCAGCTCCCCCCTCTTTGAATTTCCTACTGGCCAGCGTCGCCGTTCGTTCATCATGGACGGGACAATCAGAAGATATAACGCTCAGACCTAGGCTTTCCAATATACGTCCTGTTTTATCTAGAAGCTTTGGCGCACCCTCAGCCCCTTCCTCATAGGGATGGTAGATGACGGCCAATCCGATCTTAGGTTTAAGCATTTTGACCAAGGAGGCTGAACCTCGTGTGATATTTAACTTATCTTCATTCTCAGGGGCAGTGAGAGAATTCCCATCGTGCGGATGCTGAACGAATTGGCAAGGAGAGGTCCAATTAGAATAAGAAGGAAATCTTTTAATAGAGTGTAGGCTACAAAGTTGATAGCATAGAAGATAGGGGACGGCAGGAGACAACCAATATGATACCAATATGCAAACTTTGTCAGCGTGGCATTGGTGCTGACGAAGACTGGGCGACAATCAAGGTTGTAACGACGAAGGGGGAGAACGTCACTATTAAGACCCATAGAGGGTGTCTGGAAAGGCTCAGATACCCTACAGACACAGGATATGAAAGTGACCTCTTGTCCCTTATGATGGGCGGAGGAAAGTTCAAACGTTCTAGACTTGACATAATTACGGTGAGGGTTGCATCGGGACTGGAACTCACTGGAAAGGAAGTCAAAGCGAAAGAGGTACGACAGCCCCCCAGATTCACGCGTATATTCGGCAGGACATGGCAATCCATTGGCAGTACTGATAAGGATGAACCAATATTTTCAGACACAAAGTATGGACATTACGGATACTTTAGGAGAAACAATAAGTGGTTTAGGTTCAACATACACGAAAAGAGGAATCTGAGTAATAAGTAAGTAGCTTAACGTTCTAAACTGACTCAACACGCCACGGTAATACTATCAGGTTATCCTGAGGAGATCACGTTTGTTATCGTTAATCAACGCACTCCCATCACATGGTGAAGAAGGTATGTCAACTGGCACTGTATGGCCTGGTGAGCCACTCCAACTCTATAACGTAAAGCAGTAGTGCTTCGCACGTGGTTCCTTTGAGTCCTTATCATATTCTAGGCCCTTCGGTTATTCTATCTGCGTATAATAGTGACGTCTCTTTAATACATGTCACATGCAATCAGAGCCCTTTATGAGGATGGATAGGAGCCTGTTTCTAGCATTCTACCCTATACGTAAGCTCCTAAACGCCGTTAAAAGAGAGATATCAACGAAGGTCGATAGAAATATCTAAAAGGAGCCAAGCCCTAACTCGACTGCCAGCGAGGCACTATCGTAGATAGACATGACCCGGCTTGATGTCTTCAATGGAGCTTGAGTCCGAGTTCGCTCGTATCTCAGCTGGGGTGCTACCAGCATCGGCAGTCCCGAAGTCAATTATCGATCAGACCGACTTAGTAAGTTGGGACCATGATAAACGCCTCGGTATGGTATGGAGGGTTCCAGACCCATCGACCCCTGATGACGGATACCAGAACATGACGATGATCGAAGGTCTGAGCGTCCGTGAACACGAGAAGGTGGTCATTTTAGTGGAGGAAAGGACACGTGCAATAATCCCCAACGGGGATTGGCTGATGAAGAGGGACCACGACACGAGGAAGGAGGGGGCCCAAAAAGACCAGAGGCTTGAGTTGGTATGGGTTGACTTGAGGGAGTTCGAAACCTCGCGGAAGTTGTTGGCCGTGCCTTCTGAAGGTGGCAAAAAGTCAGACTTCGACTGCACGCTCCACTTCAGAGTCACTGACCCTGGCATCATGGTGAGGAATCTAATCCTTGAGGAGAACGTAAGTAGTGGGAAGGATTTAGATCGGAAAATCCATGAGTTGATTGAGGAGGCGGTATCGGGGATAGTCAAGTTAAGGTCAGGGGATTCATCATCTATCGTGCAGCCCGCCAGAGAGGCGCTGGCAAAGCGCATGGGTGATTGGGGGATGGAATTGGTGAGCATTAAACTCGATCGCCTGCCAGAGCCGAGGAAGGAAGCCCCTCTGCCCCCGCCGCGTGAGACAATTCCGCCCATTGCGGCGCAAAGGCAGCCGCTTCGTGCGATCATGGCGAAGGCCATCCTGAAACGTGAGCAGCAGACGCCAACGAATAAGTCTTCACTTGACGTGGATTGGGAGACCGTTACCAAAAGATGGATACCGCTGGCCAGGAAAGGGGAGATCAAGTGCGACGGATGTGGCAGCGAAGTAGACTACTTCGCGGAATGCAATTTGGCATGTCGATTAGGAAATAAATGTAAATTGTGCAAAGAGTGCTTCATCAAAAGGAAGCAGTGCGCATTTAGCTAGATGGCCTATATGATGGCCTATATGATGCTAATCGTCATGCTGCCTATTGTGGCTAAAAGGACGATAGAGTAGAAGATCTTCCTCGACGTGCTGAGGGGAGACACCTCATCCAGGAGCTCAGGATGCACACTCCTCTGCATCGACATGAAGGTCAGGATCAGCAAAGCCATCAGGAGGAAACCGGAAAGGAACATGAGGATAAGGCCAATTATCCAAAGGTACTTTTGAAACTTCTTCCCGAAGACAGCGTAGGAGACATGAGCGCCATCTAGTTGCCAGACGGGGAGAAGCTGCAAATACGTCAATAAGAAACCTGCCCAACCTGCATATGCGACGGGGCCCGCTATGAGCGTGTACCCTGTTGGGACGTTGGGGGCGACAAGATTTTCTATAAGGTTGAAGAAGAATGACGTTTGTAGCTCGACTAGGCCCTCGATGGGGTAATTCGATACCATTGAAAACCTCAATCCGATTGCAGAGACGGTGGCGGCAACGATAAGGCCAGCAAGCGGTCCACTGACACCGAGATCAAACAACTCGTCCCTATTGATTATGGGCTTTGACTGAAAGATGACCGCACCGAAGGTGCCGAGAGGGGGAGGGCCTGGCATGAAGTAGGGGGGCGTGGATTCTGACTTGTGGAATACGCAAGCCAACTTGTGGCCTAGCTCGTGGACACCGAATATGGCGATCATCGAAACCATGAACGAAACCGTAGAGATGATGAGCGCGTTTGCACTGGGGTCCATTAACCTTTTTTCGACAAGGTCGATGCTCATGAAATAACCGGAAAGCAGGACGGTAAGGCATGTGGTGATGAAGAGCCACAGCCATATCCGCTTCATCCCAAGAAAACGTAGGGAGAGGCTGCCCGCCCTCAGGTGCTCTGGGGGTATTTTACCGATGGTTACGACCGTCCTGCCGCTCCTCCTCCTCAGAAAGGGAATGTATCCTTTTTCATCCAGATCCTTGACCAAAGCTTCGAAGTCCCTCTTGTTGAAATCATCGGCAACCGAGAAGCTGAGAAAGCCAGGCTCATTGACGGCCTCCAAGACTTGGAATCTCCTCTTTACGACCGACAATATTTCCGCGCTCTCACCCGACTGGATCTCGGGTGGCGGTGGGGGAGGTGGGGGAGGGAGAGCGGTCGTGGGTACCAAGATGCTGGGCCTGAATCCGCATCTGAGGCACTTGCTGTCCGTTGAGAATATTTGTTGCTCGCGGCAATTGGGGCAGTACTCGATCTGAAGCGTGAGGCTGCAATTTGGACAGTAGGAATAGAACTCGGGTATTTTGGCATTGCACCTTGGACATCTTAGCCGGCTCATGCGGCGTCTACTCACCGGCTCAAATGGTACTTCTTAAACACATCCCCAGAGATTGCAAAGCCTGCCTTGACGGGTGCACAAAGCCATCGCTTCCTATCTCCATCTGATACCTTGCCAACCAGCTTGGGGCTTGGCTAATCCATGTGAACGGTTGGCGTTCTGATTCAGCGCACCCCTTATGTGACAACGAACATGGGAAACCGATATAGACGCCCCTACGTTTGGCGATAGGAGGTACTTAAGGATGGATAAACCGCGCCTATTGTACTTGCCAAAGCCAAGCCACACAAGCCTTGTTTTCTTGCCAGAAACATATCAACTTCTCATGGAAGGCTTTAGCGTAAAAGTTAATGACAAAGAAGTCGATTACACGACAGAGCAGGTAGCTGAAGAGATAGGCGAGTTTGATGGGTTGGTGACAGGTTGGGGAACGCCTGCGCTTGATCAATCCGTCTTCAGGAATGCGCGTAGGCTTCGGATAATAGCTCACTCAGCCGGGTCTGTGAAATACATGCTCTCAGAGGATCTTGTCAACAGGTACGTAATTCCCACGGGGATACGCGTCTTCAGCGCTAACGACGCAATAGCCTACAATGTCGCCGAGTCCACCATCGGCTACATGATCATGGCAAGCCGCAGATTCATAAACCATGCCCTTTCGATACGCACCAAGGGGGCATGGCGTGATCGAACAATACCCTCGAACGGCCAGTATCTGAGCGGGAGTAAAGTTGGCATAATTGGGGCCAGCAAGGTCGGTCGTCACGTCATCAGGCTTTTGGAACCGTTTGATGTCAGGATTCTCGTGTATGACCCATATCTGTCCGAGTCGGATGCGAACAGACTCGACATCGAGAAGACAAGCTTAGATGGGGTGTTCTCGCAGTGTGATTTCATCACGATCCATACGCCAACTACGAACGAGACGTATCGCATGATAGGTAAAGGGCAACTGGCGTTAATGAAGGATGGCGCCATACTCGTCAACACATCCAGGGGGAGTGTCATCGATCACGAGGCCCTGCTTGACAAGTGCTTGGATGGCAAGAACATAGTCGTGCTAGATGTGACGGACCCTGAGCCATTGCCTCCTGACAGTCCCTTTCGGAAACTTGAGAACGTCGTCATAACACCTCATGTTTCCGGCTCTGGTTATTACGGATACCATCGGATAGGTTCATCAACGCTGAAGGCCCTTGTAGATTTCTTCGCAGGCAGACAGATCGAGGGAGAGGTCAACTTAAGGGACTATTCAAAGCTCGCATAGGGCAAGCAGATCCCAGCACAATCCACCGAGACAATAACCTTATCTGGCCCTGCTTTATTCCGATGACATGTCCAATAAAATGAAACAACGCGGGGAGATCGTCGTCACCGGTAAGTTCGATGGAGGTAATCCCCAATGCGGCTCCGATATCGTCAAAGTCGATGACATCACCTTTAACATCTATCCCTACAGCGAGGACCGAGACGACAACTACATGTTCAGAGTCGACATCAAAGTATGCAGTAGTTATCGCGAACCGAAAGAAGTAACCTTGCGGATGGAGTGGCGTGCTTGGCAGGCCGAAAGATACATGGCCGAGAGGAACCTTTTCTTCTTTAGACATGGGGACGGGGAATGGAAGCTCGCAAATGGTCACGTGGAGAGGAACGTGACCACGCTGACGTTGGCAGTTCCCCCTGGCGAGACCATGGTTTGCATGAACGCCAGCTACAACTACGAAACCCTCCAGCGTTACATCGGGTCGTTGCAAGGGCATCCCCTTGTTGAAACCTTCATCGCGGGTTTTAGCGAGGAGAACAGGAACATATGGTGTCTCAAGCTCACAAACGGGAAGGTTGGTGATGAAGGAAAAACCAAACTAATGATCGTTACTCGGGTCCATCCTTACGAGACCGCCAGTTCCTATTGCGCGAAGGGCTTGATAGATTATCTCATCAGCGGTGACCAAAGCGCCAACAAGCTGCTGTCGGAATTCGTGTTCCACATAGTGCCGATGCCCAATCCTGACGGCGTGTATAACGGCCTTTGTAAGTTGACTAGGGAAAATGGCTTTGACTTCTCACACGGGAACATCCAAACCTGTCAGGACAGGGCCGGCAGGGCTCTTTTGGACCTCGTCCGAGAGATCAGGCCTCAGTTCGTGTTGGACATCCACAGCCTGATGGATAGGGAACGCGACCAAATTGGGTCGAGCGACGAAGGGTTGCTCGCTGACTTCATGCAACTAATGCCCGACCAAGTCGATGCTGGGAGGCATTGGACGGTCTTACTTCGCAATTATAAAGCGCCCAATGAGCCGCCAAGCGAGCGCCTGCACTACTCCTTAACCAGCTATTGCGTGGAAGATCTTGGAGCTACCAGTTTCATATTGGGTTTCTCTTGGTTCGGGAGAAGCTTCGAGAAGATGGAGCAGACGGCCATTAAGGCGTTGAAGACCCTGGCTACTTCCATATCGAGGGTTCATTAAAACAACAGCCTATCCGGTCCCCTACTGGGACAGGCTTACCCTTATCAATCAACCTGAAAGCAATTTTGGGTGGGGCGCCATTTGGAGGCCAAGGTTGGTAAATCGAGGGTTCTCCTCATTCAAGGCGATATCACCGATCAGGAGACCGATGCTATCGTGAATGCCGCCAATTCCAGCCTAATGGGTGGAGGAGGGGTTGATAGCGCCATACATAGGAGGGGGGGTTCCGTGATACTTGACGAATGCAGGAGGATAAGGGTGTCAAAGTGGCCAAGTGGGTTGCCGATCGGGGAGGCCGTTATGACCTCCGGGGGAAATCTAAAGGCAAGGCATGTGATACATACAGTTGGGCCCATCTATAGGGGAGGTGAGGAGGGCGAGTCCGAACTCCTTGCGAAGGCATATCGCAGCTCCTTGAGGCTTGCACTGGAGCGTGGGATCAAGACAATTTCATTTCCCTCCATAAGCACTGGGGCATACGGATTCCCGATAGGCAAGGCATCCGAGATCGCTCTGAGGGCTGTCTTTGAATTCCTCGAGGATAACGGAGGCCTGGAGGAGGTCAGGTTTGTGCTGTTCAGCGATGGGGACTTGCGGGTTTTCTTGGGGTCGTTGAGGGTGATCCGAGGGATGGGCCAACAAGTGGATTTCAAAGATCAACGCGGGAAATGCATATAGCATTAGTTATCGGTATACAAAAACGAGCATCATAATGGGAGAAGCACATACTTGGTATCTTGACTTCATTAATAAAAATTACGTGCCAGCCGAAAGCGACCTCATCTGCGCATTCAGGGTCGAACCCTCAGAGGGGATGCCCATGGAGGAGGCGGTTGGGAGAGTTGCCTCCGAAAGTTCCAACGGCACTTGGACGGAGGTTACAACCATGAAGCCGAGGATTAGAAAGTTGAGCGCGAAGGCGTTTAGGATAGATGGCTACCATGTCAACATCGCCTATCCCATCGACCTCTTCGAACCAGGAAACATGCCCCAGATATTCAGTTCGATAGCGGGCAATATCTTCGGGATGAAGGCCCTAAAGAACCTAAGGCTTGACGACGTTAAGTGGCCAAAGAAGATAATGGCTTCGTTCAAGGGGCCGCAGTTCGGTATCAAAGGGATCAGGGGGATATTCAGGGAATACAAGAGGCCCTTAACGGCCACAGTTCCCAAGCCGAAGGTCGGCATGACTCCCGTTGAACATGCCAAGGTCGGCTATGAGGCGTGGGTCGGTGGCATAGACCTCCTGAAGGATGACGAGAACTTGACCTCCCAAAATTTCAACAAATTCGGCGAAAGGGCGAGATTGGCGATGAGGCTCAGGGATAAGGCGGAGAAGGAGACGGGGGAGAAGAAGAGCTACCTGATTAATGTCAGCGCCGAGACGAAGGAAATGGTGAAGAGGGCAAGGCTTGCCGCGGATCTCGGGTGCGAATACATCATGGTCGACATCCTGACAGTGGGCTGGGCAGGGCTCCAGACGGTGAGGGATGAATCTAAGGATCTCAAACTGGCGATACACGCTCACAGGGCTTTCCATTCCACGTTCACAAGAAATCCGCATCACGGCGTATCGATGCTCGTACTTGCGAAGGTAGCTCGACTCATTGGCATCGACCAGATGCACATTGGCACCGTCATAGGGAAACTCGTCGGGGACAAGGCAGAGGTACAAGGTCTAAAGGAGATTTTGCAAGGACGTGTAATAAAGTCTCACGACAACTTTCTAGGACAGAAATGGGAAGGGAAGAAGGACGTATTTCCTGTCTCCTCGGGTGGGCTTCATCCAGGCATAATCCCGGATGTTATCTCAATCCTCGGGAACGACATAGTCATTCAGGCTGGAGGGGGAGTCGACGGCCATCCCGATGGAGTGAGGGCAGGGGCGGCAGCCCTCAGGCAGTCCATCGAAGCATCGATGGAGAAGCTTCCACTTGCGGAGTATGCGGAGAAGCATAAGGAGCTTAGGAGAGCATTGGAGCACTGGGGATATGTCAAGCCAGTATAGCGGAAGAGCTAGCTCTAAGGCCTTAATAGAAGCATCACAATCTAGATGGTCCATATGAGGAATTTAGAAGGGCTAGATCATATAGTTCCCGAGATACGCCACGTTCTGCAAGCCGTCGGCGTGTCTCTCCAGCAAGGTGCACAGTTCTTAGTCGGCAGGCTTGCCCCAAATGGCCCGATAATGCGTGAACCGAACCTGAGCTACGTGTACAAGGCCTCATGGGGGATGTACGCGGCAGGCGTCGATCATAAGCTGATCTGGAAGCTCATTGATTGGGCCAGGGAGAAAGGTCTTAGGCCCAATGGCGATTTCTACATCGAAGGGGAGGGCCTAGAATATAGGATTACGCAGAGGGTTTACAGACCCCTAACATTCGGTAAGGTCGCAGTTTGGATAGGCCATACGCTATTCGAGGATGATGCCATATTGAGGAGGATTCTTCAGTATCAACATGGGTCCGGAGGTGTCTTCAATTTCATTGGAGAGGACCCACGGCACATAGAGGAACAACCTTCCATAGGTAGCCTCAACACCAGCTTCTTTGGCCACCTGATGATTGCCCTCGACCTTAGGAAGGAAGCCATCAGAGCTGGCGATTGGATTCGTGGGCTCGTCGAGAGGAACCTCAAGAGCATGCAAGAGGATGGCGTGATGTATACGCAGATGACCGTTAAGGGGGATTTAGTTACCGACGTCCGAGAGGGGGAGAGGATATCGAAGATCGTAAACAACAGGGACCCGAAACAGGAATTCTGGCAAGTCGGTACCTCGATGGCATATCTCTGCACGCTCTACGATGTCATGAGGGAGAGGTGGGGATATCCTGAGGCTGCAGCCGAACAGTATCTGGATTCGGCACTTCATCTGAGTGAATTCGAAGATACGATGCCCCTTGAGACATATTTCTGGCCATCGAAGTGTAAGGTGGGTTGGGGTGCGGGGGAGCTCCTTAGGGTTTTGGTTAAATTCGGCAAAGGGAGCCCTGAAGAGATCGAAAAGGCACTCAGGGCATGCATGAGAGTTGCCACCTTCACCTTCATGGACAATCAGCTGCCGAATGGAGGTTGGTCGTGCATGCATTATCCCCTGAGCGAATCAATTCCCGAGATGGAATTCAGCTACAAGCCCTTGAAGGGGGTTGTCAACGTCCCCGATGGGCGAATAGAGGGATCCCATACGATCTTCCTACCAGCCGAGGAGATCAGCGGGGAGTTCCTGGGGGAGATGAAATGCATTGAAATAGGTATGAGGGTCCTGCTGGAGAATTTAACCTGAGTGATCCTGAGTTTCAATCCCAGATAGGTTGCTGAACGCCTCCGCCAAGGAGACGTATAGGGACCTGTAAATCCCGTAGTTGAGTTCGTACACCCTCCTGGTCGATCTATCCGGCTCATATGAAGAACCGGCCCTGTAAACCCTTCTCGAGGCATCTTGGATCGACGGATATATGCCAACGCCTGTACCCGCAAGGAGGGCCGCCCCAAGGGAAGATGCCTCCGGTACATCCGGGACCGCCACCCTAATCCCCGTAACATCAGCCTTGATCTGGAGCCAAAGTGGCGATTTGGCCCCACCACCGACCGAGCGAAGCTCGGTTATCCCCACGCCATTCTCCGTTAACCTCTCTAGGTTATGGCGAAGCTCATATGCAAGCCCCTCCAAAATCGCCCTGAACACTTCTGGCCTCCCGTGATGGAGCGCTAAGCCGAAGAGAACGCCCCTAGCGTTGGCGTTCCAGTTCGGCGTAGTGGCCCCGGTGAAGTACGGCAGGAAGAGCAACTTAGAAGCGCCGTACGGCACCTTCGAGGCGGCCTCGTCGAGCAGCTTGTATGCCGAGACCCCCCGCCTCAGGGCCTCCTCCCTCTCCTCATCTGCAAAGTTGTCCCTGAACCACCTGAGGACCAGACCCGCATTTGCGTTGTAGGCGAGGATAAGAAATTTCCCGGGAACGACATGCGGATAGCTGGCATAGCCGGAATCGAACATCCCCCTAGTCAAGATGGGATCGTCGACGGCAGGCATGCAACACTCAACAGTTCCTGCGACATTGTAGATGGGACCAGGCTCGATGACGCCTGCGCCGAGGGAACCGCACGCTTGGTCATGGCCGCCAGCGACAACGCACGTCTTTTGGGACAGCCCTGTTTCAGAGGACGATGATCTCGTCACGTTTCCCACGACGTCTCCAGATGGGATGATCTCCGACAGTGAATCCATCTGGACTTTACAGGTCCCAAGTATCTCCTCCGACCAATTCCCCTTCCCGATATCGTACATAAGGGTCCTGCAGGCCAAGCTGTGGTCCGTTGTGGCTCTGCCGGTGAACCGCCAGTTCACATAATCCTCCCAGAGGAGGAACTTCCATGTCGCCTCGTATATCCTGGGCATGTTTTCCCGCATCCAGAGTATCTTATTCAGGGTGAAGACCGGGAAGATGACGTGGCCGGTCAACTTGAAGAGGTCCCAAGGACCAAACTTCCGCTTGAGCCATTCAGTCTGGCTTTGTGCCCTTGAATCGGAGGTTACGATGCTGTTATACAGAACGTTCCCATTTTTTCCAAGTGGTATGAATGCCTCGCCCTGTGCCGAGACAGCCAGGCTAGCCAGCTCATCTGGATCGATCTTCGAGAGAGCCAGTGCCTCCTTGATCGTCTCTACTATTCCCTTCCAAACAACTTTCGGATCGAGTTCGAGCCAACCGGGCCTGGGGATTATTAGAGGATATTCCCTATACGCCGAGGAGACGATGTTGCCGTTTTCGGTGAAGATGACGAACTTGCACCCTATAGTCCCGACGTCAAGGCCTGCGAGGTACAATTGTGATCACCATCTGGGGTCTAGTATATACGACTATTCAGGGTGGTCTTCACGTAATATATGTCCTTTCGTATCCTGAGCATCATCTCCACTTCCCTCATAGGTCTGCTGGCCTGAGTCGGTCCGGATCAATGTTGGGGTTGTCAAGCGTACGGCTTCTAGCGGGTAGATGGATTCGATAGAGGTAAAGCATGTGTTTCATGATTCGTCCCTTTACTTCCTTAGAGGCTGAGGGTCCCCAACCTTCAATCCCGAAGTCATGACATACGATCCTCGTCCCAGCCCTCAGCTCCCTCTCAAATTTCGGCTTTAAATGGACGTTGACGGCCGAAAGCAGGTAGAGCATTACCGCCGTTGCCTCGCTGAGATCCTGTTGGAACATGTCACCATGGATCAGGCTGACCCTCGATTCCATGCCCGCTTTACGTATTGCGTTGGTGGCAACCTCAACTAGGTCTTCCCTTATCTCTATGCCTACGCATCTGGCCCCATACTCGATCGCAGCTGTTAATAGTAATCGGCCATCCCCGCATCCGAGGTCATAGAGCAGATCGTCCTTGCCGACCTCCCCGAAACTAAGCATCTCCCTTACGACATTTAACGGAGTTGGGACGTATGGGGCTGCAAATCTCGGCTCTATCCTCGCTCTCCTTATGTGGTCTATGTCCTCTTCCCATTGCCGTTGTAACTTGAAGGCCTTTTTCAAACGCGAAAGCATAGTCATCGGCTGTCAACTCGATTCCGTTCTGCCCAATTTAAGTCAAACTGTCAGTTGATGTGAGTAACCCACTCAGCTCGTGACGGATGCTGACTGAACGTATTAGGTAGAATGATCCGTGGGATGATGAGGAAAAAAGAGGGGGAGGTGAAGTTCCCTAGAATGGCACGAAGAACTTGACCATCCCTATGATGTATGCGATGAAGCTGGCGAATATTATGCCACCTATGATCCCGGAGGCAATGGGTACACCGTAGGTCGAGTATGTCTTGCTCCCTCCGATCCTCAGCGTAAGGGCCTTAGCTACCCACGCGCCCACGAAAGCGTTCCACTCGCGCATCCACGTAGGTGCTACCGCTGTCGCGAGGATGAAGCCCACCGGATGTATCGGGAACCACACAAATCTCGTGTGTAGGAGCGAGAGGATCGTTACAACTGCAAAGCCGGCAGCGCCAGCGGTGAACTGGGTTGTCGCAGGAGGTGCCTGCGCGTACCTCGGGAAGCCGTTGTCGCACCATTCATTTACAGCACAACTGCCCCAGATGGGCACGCGTCCGGTTCCCCACATGTTCACCACCCAGATCCTGGTCATCATCGTTACCGGCACAGCGATCAACGTTGCCATCGTCAATAGAAGGAACATGCTCCTAGTGCTTGTCCTCGCGTAGTTGCTCAATGAAAGGCCTTGCATCGTCAGATATGCTCCCGTCTGTGTGCCATGCGTTATGTGGTTCAGTCCGCTGTGCATGAAGAAATGGGACATCAGCCAGTCAGTCGAGTAGGTATCCGGTGCCGTTGGCCAGATTATGCGCAGTGGCCAACTCGGCCACAGTGCCCGTTCATGAAGGTAGGCCGATCCGCTCAGTCCCACCACGTAGACACCCGCCAACGTGTTTATGATGCCCTGCACTATGACTACAGAAAGCGCGGTTCCAATGCTGAGTCCAGCCGAGAAGAGGAACGCCAGCAGGAATATTATTGAGCCGCCCAACATCATATAGATCGTCCTATAGCTGAATGCCTCCCTGCTTTCTGTCTCGCGCGATCCGCCTTGCATCGCTGCCTTTATCGTATCCGCTAAGTATGTTCTTGAGTGGAAGATTATCATGGTTGCCATGGCCAACGTACCACCAATCATTGTCGTGAAGATCCAGTAGAAGGGGGGACCCATGCCGTATGAGGACTCGAAGCCCGCCCAGCCCAGAATCCTGCACCCACCGCCGTTGCTGAAGATGCCCGTGTAGTAGCCCATTGTGTAGGCGACCTGGTCCGCTATGAACATGAAGAGTGTGACGATTGTCACCGTGAACGATACCGATAGCGGTGCTAGGTAGTATATCGCGAAGGGGAGCAAGTTCTTTGTGTAACCTCCCCAGCGCACTAGGACAGAGCCCAGCGGATCGCTAGCAGATATACATACGCAGCCCACAGCACTTGTGGTCTCTCCGGTCAGCCCAGTTCGCCAAGCTAATAGATCTGGCCACCATGGCCAAAGATAGGTGAACAGTACCTGCATTTCGAAGATCAGGCCTATGACTATGCCGAGGATGAAGGGCCACGCGACCACCTGAGTTCTCTCGCTCCCCTCGATTCTCGCTATTATCTCCGATGTAGCCTGTATGTGGGGAAACGGCACTTTTTCGACATCCAGCCACCGCCGCCTGAAGAGCAGCATTATACTCGAGCCCAACGCATAGAAAGTGATGAGGTACAGTGACCAGAAGACTATGTTCCCTCCCCAAGCTCCCCAATCCGGCGATGCCCCGCCAGTCGTTATCAGGGACACAACTTCGTATCGAGGTTGCCACCACCAAGTTTCTTGGAGCGCCCTTAGTTCTGGGGCACTTTGTAGGATCGTCCGCGCATATCCCACTGGGAAAGAGGCGAAGGTCTCATAGTTACCGATCCCGTAGTATGCCACAACCATGCCGACGACGAAAAGCGTCACCAGCGTCGATGTGCTCATCTTTAACCCTAGCTTTTTAATGGGATATGCCAGCATTATCACGATCACGCCCATGAATGGCACTGCTATAGTCTTATTGAACGTCCCCCACGCATATCTGCACATGAAGGCTGAGCCGACCGAGCCATTCATCGCTATTGCCGTAGTTCCTATGAAGGTCAGTATTGCCGTCAGAAGGGCCAACGGAATCCAACGTATTTTCTCCTCAGATACTTTCTCTACAGTTCCACCAGTTACCGTATCTTGAGTACTCATTGTTCTTTCCTTACCCTCCAACGGACCGCAAGTTACACCTTAGCTTATTTATGTTTTTCCAGACATCTGACCCGTTTGACGGCTCATTGTTATATAGTGCATTGGCTACATTCTAAAAGATGCAATAATCTGCCAGAATATGTATCCATTATTTGGTTATGGGTCGATTTCCCATTCTAAGTGCAAGAGAAATCTTGCCTGTAGATTACGGTTGATGACACAGCCTAGATATTTCGACGCGTAATATTTAGATGATACATCTGACATTTCTTTGATAGATAGAGGATTCACTGATATTCTTCTTCATCTCAGCGCGATATATCTATAGACAATCCGTAAATGGTGGTTTCAGCATCATTCGGACGTGTCGACTGGCATTAGCCTTGAACCCGTACAGCATAGTAACTTGTTAATGTGCATCACAGGGGGAACCGTTGTCCGAAGAAACAGCAAAGTATTTGTGGGTAAGTCTTCGAGGTAGTCCAACGGCATTGGAGCTCGATCAGATACCTGAAAGTGGTGCATTCCTCAAATCGTGGTACGATTCGCTCAGCGATCCGCAAGGTTCACAAGAACACGTTCTTGACACCCTCCTCGCCGGATACCGCAGGACAAGCTATGGCCAAAGGTATTCTGCCTCACAGGTATCGAGCATTGAGGATTTCCGCAGGAATTTCCCCGCATCTGATTATGATTCCTTCGTGCCTCTCTTGGATGCAGTAGCAGAAGGGCGACATGAGGAACTCCTCCCAGAACCTGTTAGAGGTTGGGTGATGACGAGGGGGACGACCGGACTGCCAAAGCTCTTCCCCATAACCGACACGCATTTGAGGCAGATCATCGTATGTGGCTCAAGGGCCGTCCTCAATTATGCATCGAGCGAAGGTAAGGCGAGATTATACAAAAGGCCTGTCCTAAACCTTTGCTTTCCATCCGACGTTGGCCAAATAAAAGTTGGCGGTCGCGAACTAAGTAGCTATGGCTACAGCTCCGGAACCTACGCGAAACTCGCAACGGGGTTCGGGAATTTCCGCCTCGTGCCGAGTCAAGGGGACATAGATGCGCTTGGCACTGGTGACGACGACGTCTGGACTCGCAGGTTTGATCTCATCTTCAAGGAGGCAAAGGGGTTGGACATTGGGAGCTTGATCGGAGTGACCCCGATCATGATGTCCTTCGCAAAATACATGCGTAGACACCACGGCCTCTCTCCAAGGGAAATTTGGGATATCGATGCCCTCTTCTGCACAAGCGTACCGAAGATCCAGGTGAAGTATGCCCCATACCTCAGGAGATTTTACGGGAACGCTGACGTCAGGGAGATCTACAGCGCGACAGAGGGGGTCTTCGGTCAGCAACTGAATGAATCGCCTTGCATCTCCCCTAACTACGATTCCTACCTCTTCGAGGTACGAACAAGGAACGGCTTCAGGATGCTCCACGAACTTGAGAAAGGGGAGTGGGGGAGGCTCATCATCTCCTCCTGCATCTTCCCTAGATATTGTATTGGGGACTTGGTGGAATCCTATGGTGGGAACTTCTTCAGGATTCTGGGACGAGAAACAACCGCTACAATCCTAGAGCATACGCTCTACAGGGCAATGGCGTGGTGGCTTTATTGACGCGGCTTGGGACTTCTGCTATAAACCGCGATACTCCAGACCACTAATATCAATCCGAGCCCTATCAATAACAATGGCCAGGACCAGGATCCACTCAACTCGTAAATGGTGGAAAGACCGATGAAGCCAAGGATTATGCCTCCGATCAACAAGCCCATAGCGGGTCCTTTGAATTCCTGCGTCATGTATCTCAAAAGGGCCCAGACGACGAGGATGATCCCCATGCCGATCATGAAGTAGCCTCCGAAATCGCGCGATGATATGACGTTGGACCACTGTAGGTAGAAGAGGAAGCCTAACAGGATGAGGACGAATCCACCAACGATGGGGCCAAACCTGTCAGTTTCGCGCTTCTCCCGTTTCTCCCGATCCCCCTCTTTTTCGCGCTTCTCCTTCTCTCCCTTCTCAGACTTCTCATACCGTTCCCTCCTCTCTCTACTGATTGGCCCAGTTGGCGGGGGCGGCGGACCCGCTACTGGCTGGCCACACTTGGGACAGACGGCCGCTCCCTCAGAAAGCTCTGCACCACAATTACGACAATTGGGCATCCTCTACACGCAACGCCATCGGCAATAACCTTCCTTATAGCTGTTGCACTATTGTGCCAATCGGTAGAGCCTGGCAGGATTCCTTACCATGAGATCCTCTGCCAGCTCCTTGGCCGTCTCCATCGAGTAAAAACCGTCATCGACCATTTCGGCCAGGACGTGGGCGATCTGAGACCTGATGAGGCACGCCTTACCGTAGCTCCACTCGGCCACATACGCATCGCTGAAGAAGCCGTTGATCTTCCTGGCCGGCAGCATTTGTACCCTCTCCCTCAGGACCTCCCTGATGATGGTCGGATAGAGATTGTACCACCAATACCCTGAGACGTAGACGTTTGGATAGTTCTTCGCGATGACCGCGAGCTCATGCGACTGGATCCTATTAGCGAGGAACACGTCGAAATTCACGTCCCCGAACTCGTTGAAGAGTTGGCAGTAGGATGTGAGCATCCTTGGCTCAAGTGCGACTAAGGCGTAGTCGGGGGGCGACGCCCCAATGATGGGCCTTTCGACGCCCACCATCATCTGGAAAGGCATTCCGTTCTCCTCCACTCTCCTCAGAACCGATTGTAGCGCATACGAAGTGAGCGCCCTCCTTTCCTCTGGGGTAGGGCTAGATCCCCTGATGAGTTCCCCGAAGGCCATCTCGGCCTTCGCCTTCTCCGGTTTGGTGAAAATTTCGCTCGGCAGGAAGCTGGCCGTGACCGCTGCACAGCCCTTGAATCTCCTGAAAAGCTGCGCGAGGGCTTCCTCGAACTCATTGATGCCCTCTATATTGCGACCCGTAATCCTCGATAGGCCCTCCAGGGAGGAGTGGCTCAGCCTTCCGATGAGTGGCTCGATGCGTAGGGCACCGGTGAAGAGGGATGGGTCGTATCTAGGCGGTTCCCTCGCGCAGTCGAATGTCAGAAAAGTCCTCCTTATCATCCCCCTCTTCCTCAGGATGATTTCAGCTCTGCTGCCGTGACCCGTCTCCTCCATGATCCTCTCTAGTAGCTTTGTGTAGTTGTCCTCATTCCCATGCCCAAATTCCCCCTCAAATCCATAGATGTCCCTTAGGATCCTCATGAGACACCAATAGGTTGTAGTATTACTGATCGATCGCAGGTATGGCATGGCTTCCTTCACTTTTTTCTTCGGATCCTTATCTTCCGAGAGGATCGCGGCAGGCACTCCGGCCGATCTCAACTCGGTGACTATGTAGTGATACAGTAGTATCTCCCCAGGATTCATCGCCGTGGGATGAGTTGGATCGATGTGTGAGTGTATGTCGATCATCTCAATTGAATTAATCTCATCAATTAACTTGCCATATGAAGTGCTTCCGATTCCCATTAAGATCCGACCGCAGTGTGAGGGTATAAGCTCTATAATGTCTTTCTCCTTAACGCCACCTACATGAAACTGTTTACCGTATCAGTTTTGCCCAATGCCATAATATTCCATGAAACCTGGCGGAAGTTTAGTGCCGTCTATGATGAAGTCCAAGACCGCAGGCACGCCTTCCTCGTTCGACCGAAGGGCCCTGCTCAGGGCCTCGCCTATTTCGCCGGGCCTTCCCACCGTCTCACCATGGCACTTCGATGCCTTGGCTACCATTTCAAAGTCGGGCTGGACATCGAAATCGGTCGATATGTAGCGTTCCTGGTGGAAGTACTTCTGCATGAATTTAACCCAGCCCAGTGAGTGATTGTCCATTATGCACCACGTCGCTGCAGCCCCATACTGTGCCGCCGTGGCCAGCTCCTTGGTCATCATCTGGAATGCCCCATCCCCAGTAACGCAGACGACCTGGCGATTGGGCATGGTCAGCTTTGCACCTATTGCCGCTGCGACGCCGAATCCCATGCAAGTTTGACCGCCGGGCATTACCGACATCCCCCCCTCCAGTATGGGGAGGTGGGAGTAGGACCATATATCTATGGATCCATTCTCATGGCATGTGATGGCGTCTTTCCTTAGAGCCGCCCTCAACTCCCTCATCACGGCAAGGGGTGCGATTGGGGTTTCGCCGTATAGCGCTGAACTTAACTCGGCCTCGTATTCCATCTTCGCCTCTTGGAGTTCTTTGATCCTTGGCACATCCTCTGGGCTCCTCTTCCTCGCTTTAGTCGCAATCGCCCCAAGGAGATCTTGAAGTGCCAATTTTGCATCTGCGATGAGGGCGACATCTGGGACCCAGTTCATACCCACCTCGGATGGATCGATGTTGATGGAGATCAGCTTGGCCCCGTCAGGATACCACTCCCAGCTTCTCGTCTCAAGCTGTTCGAATCTGGTGCCGATCCCTATGATCAGATCTGCGTCATCCCAAATCCTTTTCGAAACCTTTGTGCGGTATATGCCAATTAAACCGGCTGAGAGGGGATGGTCCTCAGGTATGGCTCCCTTTCCCGATGCCGTGGTCAACACGGGCATTGAGAGGGCCTCGCAGAAAGCTCTGAGTTCCACAAAGGCCCTTGAGAGATAGACTCCGCCACCGGCAACGATGACGGGCCTTTGGGCCTTGAGGATTAGCCCACAGGCTTGCTCCAAGTCATTTCCGCTCGGTCTCATCCGCAGGGGCCGGATCGATCTTACGTATTCCTTCGCTTCGATCATGGCTTCTCCGATTTCGGATGGGATCTCTATGAATACGGGTCCCGGTCGACCGCTGCTCGCGATTTGGAATGCCCTTCGGATCACCCAATTGATTCTGTCCGGTCCTGAAATCCTCGTTGCCCACTTTGTGAATGGGGCCATCAGCTGGACTTGGGGGAATTCCTGAAGTGCCCCCTTCCACTCGTGCTCTGAACGGACTTGTGGGCATATCGCGATCAGAGGAATCGAGGCCGACCAAGCCTCCGCCATACCGGCGACCATGTTATGTAAACCCGGTCCAACGGTCCCGTGGCAGACACCCGGTTCGCCCGTCAGCCTCGAATGGGCATAGGCCATGAAAGGGGCCGATTGTTCGTGCCTAACTAGTATCGGTTTTAGGTCGGTCTCATCGTAGAGGGCATCGTAGAGGATATCTATGCTCTGTCCGCCTGGAAGGCCGAAGACGAATTTCACACCCTCGGACTTCAATGCATCGACTAATGTCTCCCTTCCCTTTTTCAGCGCCATATTCGGTCCTACTGGTAAAGGTATCTGGCGTCAATGCTGCCATTTAAACAATCGTTCTGCTAGCTGGCTATTACTGGCCGCTGAATCACTTCGGGGGGAGACGGGGGAGCGCGCCCAGGTCGCCAGGCTTCACCATCTCGATTGGTGTTTAAACATCCCACAGTCCCAAACCGAGACCCAGTAGCCAGATCAATGCGAGGAAGCAGGCGATTACGAACCTTAGTGGAAATGTAAACTTCCACGCTAGTGAAGACCTACTCCCGCGCTTCATTCATTTCTCAGAAGGGGAGGAGCGAAAGGACATAATATGGCGGACGTTCATCAATAATTGATTCAAGGAACCCAGAAGGGTCCAAGATATTTTGCTGTCCGTCAATGTCGCGCCGCTTGGATCATGTACCGATATACAGAATGCCTTTGTTGATTAATACCCATTGATGTGGAGGATATCCTGCACATTGCGCTTCGGGACATGCAGCATTCCCTTTTCATCCTTCCAATACCTTGCCGACTCCTTCATCTCCTCCATCGCGGGCGTCTCTGCTATGTAGCCAAGCGCTATGACTGAATCTATTTTGCAGCGCTCAGGTATGCCCAAGATCCCCCTAAGTCGCTCTCTATTGACGGATCCAACCCAACATGTACCCACTCCCTCAGCGTAGGCGGCCAATAGAATATTCTCTGTGGCTGCGGCGGCGTCGACTTCGCCCCCCGTCTCGCGTTTCTTGGTGTTGATGAGGACGACTATGTAGGCCACCGGCCTTTCCCCTTCCTTCGGATTGCCTTCGGGGGCTATGTAACTGGCCCACCCGAGAGTTGAGAAGACGTCCTCGAGGAGCTTCGGATGGTCGACGATGACGTATTCGCAGGGCTGAAGGTTAAGGGCAGATGGTGCTAGCCTTGCGGCATTTACTAACTTCCTGAGGAACTCCCTGCTCACAGGCCATTGTTTAAAGCGCCTTATGGTCCTCCTACCGATTATGGCCTCGTATACCTCCATCTGACTTCAATCCCAACCATAAAGCCATAAAAAAATAAAGGTTTGCTGGCGTATATCCTGAATCGGACTCTATATCCTTAGAATAAGGAAATAAATAACAGACCCCCTCCCCTTGGGATAAGTAAACGTAAAGGGCATGACTAAAATATCCAATTGCCACAAGACATTCGCATCCCAGTCTCACAAAGGAGGTGGTGTAGTTGGCCAGAGATCCAGTATGCGGCATGAGAGTCGACGAAAGGACTGCCATAAAGAAGGACATCAAAGGAAGGATTTACTACTTCTGCAGCGAGGACTGTTCGAGGAAATTCGAGAGACAGGGCACCTCTCAGCAATAGGGCATTCCGCGCTAAAAATAGCCATTATGCCGGTGGGCATGGCGGGTGGAATGCAAACCCTTAAGATTCCTCTATAGGAGGTGGGATTGGGGAAGGTCGATTGCCCGCAAGATTGGACGAGACCGACGCGGCCATAATACGTGCCCTAATGCAGGATGGTCGCCGATCATTCCGGGAGATATCGAGGCTTGTATCGGTCAGTACGCCTACTGTTGAGCACAGGGTAAAGAGGATGACTAGTTCCGGAATCATAAAGAAGATGGTCCCGCTCTTGGATCCGCAGAGGATAGAGCAGGGCATTACCACGATCATAAACCTGAGGGTCGAACCCCCAAAGCTGACTGAAGTCGCTGACACCCTTTCGAAAATAGAGCGCGTGAGGAGCGTCTACCTTACAACTGGCGAAAGCAATCTGGCAGTGCGCGTGATAACCGATACGGCCGAAGGCCTCCAGTCATTCATCAATGAGGAAATCGCAAAGTTGCCGGGAACTTTGACGATCTCCACGGTCGTCATAACGAGAACGGTGAAAGATGAGCAGGGGGTCATAATCAAGCCAGGGCTCGCCATTAAATTGAAATGCGAGTTCTGCGGCCAGGAGATAACGGGCGACCCTCAGATGTTTAAGGTCGGAGAACAGGACCGATACTTCTGCTGTAAGACTTGTTTAAACTCCTACAAGGAGAAGTATGCATCAAGGCTCGAAAAGCTATCTGGTTAAGGCTTATGTGGAGCTGTTGCGGATCAGATACTGATGCCTCGTTATAGATCAGATCGACATAAGCCCGACATGGCATTTTTACGGTTATGTTCTCAAAGTAGGTTAAAAAATCAATTTCCCTGGCAAACAGACCTCGATACAATAACTAATGGATTCCTTTAAGGCGAAGTACGCATCCAGGCTAGAGAAGCTCTCTGACTAGGGGATTCATTATCTAGAACGGGAAGAAGAACCTGATGATGCCGATGGCCCCGCCTATGAAGCCCATGAGCGCAAATCCTATGACGAATCCCGCTGCGATTGGCCTGCCCTGTGCCTCGTACGTCTTGCTTCCGCCAATTCTAAGGGTGAGGGTCTTGAGTGCCCATGCAATGAGGGCTGCCTGCCATACGGCCGGAACCACCGACCACATGTCGGTCCCCAATAGGAATCCTATCGCATCGAATGGGAACCAAATGTATCTGGCGTGCAGGTAATTCAATGCGAATGCCACTATGAAACCAGCAAGCATCTGGGGCCACCATGTGGTCCTAGCAGGCCAGTTTTCAGTGAACTCCGGTGTGAAGCGGTCCGTAGGTCCCCACGTACCCAATCCTGCACCTTGGAGCCTGGTCAAACCGAATGTGTAGGCCCCTATGAGGAGGGAGAGTGTGGCGAGCAGCGGCGCCAACACGGCCGAAAACGCGGTCACCTTTAACACCTTCCTCGGGCTTGTTCCCGTTAGGCTGGCCAGGCGATAGCTTGCCATCATTGCAAGTAATGGATGCCCCCAGCCTTCGTATGCCACATTGCTCGCGGGCATTACGACAAATCCCATGGCGACGGTCCACTCCATAGTACGTGGCTCGGGCGCATGTGGCCATATCGGCTTCATGAAAGCGACTGCCGTGTAGAATCCGGTTGGGCTCATGTACCCTGTCAAGCCCCATGTGCGGGTCCAGAGGAAGCCGTAGAATAATGTGGCTAAGAATAGTAGCAGAGCTGGCAGGATGCTTAGACTCGCGGCCATAAAGGCCGTCAGGAGCAAAACGAAGGAAGCTAGGAGCGCGACATAGGCGGTCCTGTACGGCATCGCCTCATCCTTCTCCACTTCGACGAGGTTGCCCCTTCCCAGGGCGGCCCTTATGGTGTCCCTGAAGTAATCTCTATTCAATATCCAATAGGTGAAGAAGATGCCCAGCGCTACGCCAAGATCCCCGAATACGGCCCAAAGGAACGGCGGATTGGTGAATACGCCCGACTCCCCACAATACCCTCTCCCGCAACCTCCTATAGTCGTGGCGGCCGTATAGTAACCCATGACATACGCTGCCTGCGATAGGATGATGACCGTTATTGACCAGAACCATATGTTGAATAGGATGCTCACTGGGGCCATATACAAGATGGCAGGATAGAGGGGATTCTTCTGAAACGAGGTAAGAGCGACTACGCTCGCAAAGGGGGAATCGGTAGCGATCCAGGTCGCCCCAGAACAAAGGCAGGTGTTGACCCTCCAGCCGAGGATGTCTGGAAACCACGGGAACACAAGTGTCATGAAGAGTGTGAATGAGAACGCCAGCCCAACCAGTATCCCTGCGGAGAGCCATTTGATGTTCATCGCCGATCCGTCCCCCTCCTTCACAGCTATCTTCACTATCTCATGAGCCACAATGGTCTGTGGAAACGGGACCTTCTCCACGTCCACCCAATGCCTCCTCATGATCGTCCCCAACGCTATGAAGAACAATGCCCAAAGGGAGAAGATCAGCCACCACCACAATATCGAAGGGAGCCATTCGCCCCAGGGGATCGGTATACCTCCCGTAACGATCTGCTCAGCAATGTCTGGCTTCGGTGCGAAGAACCATGGCTCAAGCTCCATGGATAAGGAGGAAAGATATCTATCAGCCCAATATGAAACGGGAACGAAGACCCCATCGAAGACACCTGAAAATGCGAGGGGGGTTAGGCATGCGTAGAGGTAGGTAAGCGTTGAGGCCTTAACCTCTCCAAAGAGCTTTGACCTTGATAGGGCTGCAATGATAAGCATGATAACATAGGGTAACGGCATCAAGTAGAGCATGCCGCCAACCATCCCCATGCTATACCAAGCCGCTATTCCACCACCGGGTTGCATCATGGTCCACATTATTTGGATGAAACCAACTACTAGGGTTATGATCGTGATAGGTAACCATGGAATCCGCTCTTCCCTCTCCTTCTCTAAAGTCAAACTTTCCCCTTCCTGATCGGTGTAGTTACGGTATTTTATTTAACACTTACTATACTTGGAACGCGCATGTGCGAGCTGGGGTACATACAATCAGCCATTGCCTGTCTTATTTATGCAATGACTTTATAGACAATTGCCAATGATAGCGGGTGATGAGCTCTAATGATCGATTATGATCTCTACCATGTGAGTTGCGCATGGAATGCAAGGATCGTAGTCCCTCAAGACCTTAAGGGCCCTATCCCTCAATTTATCGATCTCCGCCCCGTGCATGCTGGAGATATTCCTCTCGATATCCTTCTCTATAGCGGGTGAGTTGAAGGCTGTGGGCGTAATTATATCGGCCTCTTTAATCACCCCATCCTTGCCGAATGAGTAGCGATGCAGCAATGTCCCCCTCGGAGCCTCAATGGCACCGAAACCCTCGCCCTCTCTGAATTTTATCTCCGCGGGAGAGGCCTTAACTCCGCCTCTCAGTTCTGAGGCCAATTCGCATATCCTTTCGGAGGCAAGTACGGCCTCGATGATCCTTGCATATGAATACATTATGCTCTCATGCCGTATCTCTGGCCACATCCCATCCATTCTCTTCATATTGAGCCTAGCAAGGGGACCCACCCTGATGAATCCGTCTGGATAACCCAACGCCTTAAGGTAGGGGCGCCGACCATAACCCGCCTCAGCCTCTACCTCCCCGATGTGCTCCTCATATTGGCTTACATCGAATGAGAGCAACTTTGTGCCATCGTGGTCTTGGACGATCATCCTGCCATCTGAGGCACACATGTATCTCGCTTCCAGACCAAGACCCCTCTCCTGCGCCTCGCCCTCCACGATCGGCAGCATCTCCTCACTGAGCTCTGCCACATTCTTGGTGAGCTTATCTCCAACCGACGCCACGCGTGACATGTCTTCAACGCCGAGGCCCTTCGAGAAACCCCCCGCGACAATCGTTATGGGATGGATCGCCCTTCCGCAGATGTCCGCGATCATCCTTTGCGCCATGTCCCTTCCAGCGAGTATCGATCGGACTATGGCGTTCAGCTTCGGCTGAATCGCCACAGGTGCAATCTCGCTTCCTAAGCCATACGGCGCGATCAGCAGGAAGAGGTGTAGGAGGTGGCTTTGTATGGTGCCTGCAAGATTCGCAATCTCCCTGAGTTTCTCAACTTCCTGTGACACAGATATGGAAAGGCCATCCTCGACAGCTCTAACTGATGCTAAGGCGTGTGCCACCTGACATATCCCACAGATCCTGCTCGTATAGAGTGGAGCTTCCTCGAGTAGCCTGTCCTTCAGAAGCAGCTCAAACCCCCTGAACTCACTCTGTATCAACCTGGCCTTAACCTCACCCTCGCCTATCCTGACCGACACGCCGATGTGCCCGGCCACTCTCGTGGCCTCATCAACCTTCAGTTCCATTCATCTTCTTCTCCTTTAGTTTGAAAGAGGGGTACGAGAACTTCATGAAGAAACCAACAGGATCTCTAAGGGCGTCTTCCACCTCATCCGCCTCGAGAATCGAAGCCAAGGCCGAAATGGCCCTCGCGATACCATTGCCTTGTTCCTCAATGTTCTCGTCGAATCCCATGCATCCATGGCATGGATAATTAAGGCTCGGACACAGGGCTCCGCATCCCGAGGACGTTGCGAAGCCGATGCAGGGGACGGATTGGTCTAGAAGGCACCTTTCAGCATCGATCCCAACTAGGTCCCTCCGCATGCTCATTATCTTCTTCTCCCCCTCGGATCTCCTCCTCGTACATTCATCGCACACCTTCTTGCCCTTCGATGTGTCTTTTGGAAATGGATTCAACATGTTCCTAATGAATTGCGCAAGCTGCTTCTCAGGCGGTGGGCATCCGGGTACGGCCGAGTCAACCCTCACGACCTTCCATACCGGTTCCAAGGTTGCCCTGAGCCTTATCCCAGGCGAATTCACTACGAACTTGTCATTTAACGCCTTCAGATCTGCAAGCCCGTGAACTCCCCCGAAGCATGCACAGCTTCCAAGTGCTACGAGATGCTTGCTCTTCGCCCTCGCTCGCTTAATCCTTTCCTCATCCGCTACGGTCCTTATGCTCCCAGTTGTGATCACGATGTCAGCACGATCATAATCTTCGACGTCCAGGAGAAGTGGCGCATATACGATCTTAACCTCACCCCTCTCTATCAACCCGAGTATGGAACCTAGGGAATCGAGGAGTGAGACCTCGCATCCCTCACATCCTGAGAGCCATTCTAGCGCGATCTCGATCATACGCCGTTCCCCCTAGTGCCGAGTTCCGAGGTGAAGTCGCTTACCACTTCAGCAAATTTCTTGGCCTCGGATGCCGAGATCCACTCAAGCCTAACCCTTCTTGAATCGAGACCGGACCTCCCAAGGATATCCCTGAGGAGTTTCAGCCTCTTCTCACATATCTTGTTACCGGATATGAAGTGGCAGTCGCCCGGATGGCAGCCGACTACAAGGACGCCATCATATCCGGCATTAAGGGCTTCCATCACATGTAGCGGCGTGACCCTTCCGCTGCATGGAACCCTTACGATGCTGATGTTTGGCGGATACTGTATCCTCGATACGCCAGCGAGGTCTGCCCCCGCATATCCGCAATACTTGCAGCAGAAGGAGATTATCCTGGGTTTCAAGCCATCGTGCCTCTCACGGTCTCAGCTATTTGCCTCTCCCTGTAGTGCCTCAGGTCTATCGCCGCAGAGGGGCATGAGGCCGCGCATATCCCACAACCTCTGCATTTTACCTCTTCGACCGAAACTCTCCGCCTTCCTACTTCCTCAACGACCTTCAATGCCTTGAACGGGCAAAGGGGGAGGCATATCATGCAACCGCTGCACTTCCCCATGTCGACCTCGGCAATGATGGGCTCGGTCGTAACGCTCTCCTTCGATAGGACCTTCTCCACTGCCCTTCCCGATGCCGCAAGGGCCTGTGCAACGGCGGAGGGTATGTCCTTAGGACCATGTGCCGCGCCCGCAAGATAGATCCCCTCGCTGTACGTGTCGACGGGATGAAGCTTCGGGTGGAGTTCGAGCAGAAAGCCATCTCCCCCCTTCGATATCTTCAAGGTCTTCCTGATCTTCTCCGATCCATCGGATGGTATCAGTCCCGTCTCGAGCACGAGCAGGTCAGCTCGGATCTCCAAGTTCTCATTCAATGTCTGATCGTAGATCCTTATTCCGAGGGTCTCGTCCTTCAGGACGTCCACGTGGTCTGGCTTGCCCCTTACGAAGATCACTCCCATCTCCCTAAGCCTGGCGTAAAACTCCTCGTAACCCTTTCCCGCAGCCCTCAGATCGTTGTATAGCACGTACACCCTTGCCTCTGGATCATGGGATTTGACATACCAAGCGTGCTTCAGCCCGGCCATACATCCTACGACGCAGCAGTACTGAAGGTGATTCTCATCCCTCGAGCCCGCACACAATGCTATGGCTATCGTCTTGGGTTCGGATCCGTCGCTCCGCCTGATGATCCTTCCACCGGTCGGCCCCGATGGGGATGCCAATCGCTCGAGTTGCATCCCGGTGATGACGTTCCTCGAACGAGTCAACCCATATTCGTATAGATCCTGGTATAAGTTGAAGCCCGTCGCCACTATCACGACCCCAACCCTTGCCCCAACCTCTTCCTCCTTCTGGTCGAAGTCTATGGCCTTCGTCGGGCATTTCCCAGAGCAGAGATCGCATGAGGAATCCTTGAAGTGCAGGCAGATCGAGGGATCTATTACGGGCACGCGTGGAACGGCCTGTGGGAAGTTCAGGTAGATCGCTTTCCTCGCCGAGAGCCCCTCATCGAAACCGTTAGGAGCCTCAACGGGACAGATCCTGCTACATACCCCGCATCCTATGCACTTCCGTAGATCCACGTATCTGGGCCTAACTTTGATGGCCACATCGAAGCCTCCAGCCACTCCCTCAACACTTCCAACTTCAGAGCAGGTGAGGAGCTTTATCCTCTCGTTTGCTGCGACCTCGGCCATCAGGGGCGTTAGGATGCAGAGGGAACAGTCAAGGGTGGGAAAGGTCTTGTCTAGTTGGGTCATCCTGCCCCCTATGCTGCCCTCCTTGTCGACGAGATATACCTCGTAACCCGTGTTTGCTAAATTCAGGGCCGCGGTGATCCCCGCGATGCCAGCGCCTATTATGAGGGCCGACTTCGTTACCGGTGTCTCCAGGGGATGAAGCGGCTCCAAAAAGCGTGCCCTCGCAACGCCCATCGCAATGAGCCCCTTGGCCTTCTCGGTTGCATCGGCAGGTTTAGAGCTGTGTACCCATGAGCACTGCTCCCTTATGTTAACGACCTCAAGCAAGTAAGGGTTCAACCCCGCCCTTTCGAGCAAGACCCTGAAGGTGTGCTCATGCATGGATGGGGAGCAAGCTGCCACCACAACTCTGTCGATGCCATTACGTTGAATATCCCTCTCTATGAGCTCCTGTCCAGCTTCACTGCACATATACTTGTAGTTCCTCGCTATTCGCACGTCCTTAAGCCCAGATGCATACGTCGCGAGCGACTTACAATCAAGGACCCCAGCGATATTCGTACCGCAGTCACACACATACACGCCTATTGAAACCATTAGCCTGCCCCCATTATTCCCTGTCCTTCAGTATCTGGCCGACAGGGCTCATGTTGAAGTTCAGGCCCAGTCCTCTCCTGTCGATGGCCAGGGCCAGCCCTATTGCCTGCTGAAGGAGGAGCACGGGTATGCTCGGAGTCCCCTTCAACTCCGCCAACGTGTCTTGTCGGGAATCGAGCATCTCGAAGCAATACGGGCAAGGCGTAACCAACCCATCGAGTCCAGCTTCGCGGGATTGCGTGATTTTGCCAGATGCCAACGCGAATCCTATGTCGGGGTCTACTGCCATGAGGGTCGCACCGCAGCAGTCAAGCCTTCCGGGGTACTCCCTTACGGCTTCGGCCCCAAGCATCACCAATATGTCCTCGATCATCCCAGGGTTCGTCGCTTTGTCAAAGCCTTTGAATGAGCCTCGTATTGAGTGGCACCCGTAATGCGCCCCAAGCCTCAGGTCCTTCAGTGGCCTGGCCACTTCCCTGCCCTTGAGTTCATTGTTAAAGAATTCGACCGCGTGGAGTACCTCAGGTTCGCGATATTCCAAGCCTTCCATTGACAGTACCCTTTGAACCCAACTGGCAGCTTCGTCATTCGACCTAATCAGATGCTGTGCTTCCTTGAGTGATAGATAGCAACCATTGCACACCGTTAGGAGCTTCCCTTCTCCTGCAAGTGACAGGTTCCTGGACGCCAGGTAAAGCCAGAGCTTGGGATTGACTCCCTTTAAAGGATGCCCGCAGCATGACCAACCCTCAAGCTCCCTCGCGTTTGTCCCGAGAGCCCTGAGGAGACTGCGAGTCGAGACCTCAACGCAGTACTGCTTCGTTGAGGCGAAACAGCCCCAATATACGAAGGGGGCGCTAAATGTCAAATCTCCCCCTTACTGATCTTGGATATGATTTCGAAGAATTTCGCCTTGACCCTCGCCGTCAGTGGCGGCAAACCCATCGACATACGATTACATACCTCGAAATCCCTGTCCGTAACGTCCACTTGCCTGAATGCCAAACTTGTCTCGGAGAGGTTCTTCATCATCTCCACATACGCTTCAGGGAATGCGGATCCCCTAGAGGCAGCTCGGTACTGAAGGTTCGAGATCAGGTCTGCTGGAGCCACTTTCTGAGGGCAATATTCAACGCATTTCATGCATCTTGCGCAGTTCCATACGATCTTGTCGAGTACCCCTTCAGAAAATCCGTGCCTCACCAAACCGACGATCCTGTTCGGCCGGTAATCTACCAATATCTTCGATATCGTGCAACTGCTAGTACATCTGCCGCATTGGAAACACTTTTCGGGCCTTTCGAATCCAGTTTTGAACATTCACTAGCCCTTCTTCTTGGCCAACCAATTTCTGACCTCTACCTTGAACCATTCGAGGGCTTCCGCGCCTTTGACCAAGCTGCTAGCATCGGCATCTAATTTGGAAGGCTTCAAGACGGCAACCCAACCTTGGCCATAGGGATCCTTACGGATTGTTCGAGGGCTCTTCCTGACCTGAAGGTTCACTTCGACGATTTCCCCTGTGATGGGCGACTCGACGGGTCCAACCCACTTGGCACTCTCTATCGTACAGAGTGGCTTCCCTTGCTCAACGGGGCTTCCGACTGGCTTGAACCTCACGATTATGATGTCGCCGGCCATGTCCACACCCAATGAAGTCAATCCGATCCTCGCCTTTCCATCTTCTAGCCTGGCCCACGTGTGGCCATGACGCCAGTAAAACGAATCCGTCATGAACTGATATCCTTCAACAACCTCAGACATGTCCTACATCTCGATGGCGCCCAAGCCTGGCGGGTAGGGAGAACCCGCATTTTTAATATTTTCAGTCATCGCCCGAATCGAGGCCGGTTGAAGGCCGCTTTCCACAAGTCTGGCCCTAAGTTCCTCTACCATTTTGGGGACATCGATCTCAAGGGGGCACTCAACGGTGCACCTCCTGCAATCGGTGCACGCCCACGCCGCCCCCGCGGCATCCTCCTTGCTTCCCGTGAAATAAGTCCAGACAGCGCCTATGCCCCCGAGGTAGACGCGACCATAGTCGCCGTCGAGGATCTGGTATACCGGGCAAGTATTGAGGCAGCTCCCACATCTGATGCAATAAAGCGCCTCCCTGAAGTCCGGATCGCCTCTCATGCCGCTTCGCCCATTATCTATGAGCACGACATGGAGTTCGTTTGGGCCGTGTACGCCTAGTACCGTTGTCAGCTCTATGTCCGCGGTCCTGCTTGGCCCAGTTATGATCGAGACGTAGCTGGTGAGCCTCTGCCCCGTAGCATATGTGGGCAGTACCTTAAGGAGGACCGATGCGTCCTCAAGCGTTGGAATTAGTTTTTCGATCCCCACGACGACTATGTGCATGGGAGGCGCGTTCGAGACAAATCTCGCATTCCCCTCATTCTCAACCAAAATTATGCTGCCGGTATCGGCTATGAGGCCATTCGCCCCCGTGATTCCGACCTCCGCCTTCATCCAAATGCCCCGAAGGGACTCCCTTACGGCCCTTGTAAGTAAAATGGGTTCGGGTGGAAGGTCCTGATGGAGTGTTTTGGATAGTATCTCGGCGACCCTCTCCCTTGGGATGTGCACCGCGGGCACGACTATGTGGGAGCCCTTTTCACCAGAGGCCTGTAGTATCCTCTCCCCTAGATCCGTCTCTATAACCGATTTGCCTCCCTTCTCGAGGTGATCGTTCAGACCTATCTCCTCGGTCGTCATTGACTTGCCCTTAACTATGAGTTTCCTTTCGCCCATTATCTTTGTTACTATCTCATTCGCCTCCGCACCGTTAGAGGCTAGATGCACGGTTCCGCCAACCTCCTCGAGATTCTCCCTGAACTGCCTCTGGAGGTCATGGATGTTCTCGATGGAGCGGGTCTTGATCTCCCTCAGCCTCTTCAAATAATAACGGAGCTCCGTGCTCGAATCGGTGAGTAGATATTTCTTGGTTATGAAGTTTGAAATGGCCCTCTCCAGAGCGCCTCTCCGTTTCACGTCGTCGAGGCTGCCGTAGATCCTATTCGAGAAATCATCATACCAGCTCATCTACTTCTCACCCGAGATGTGTTCAGCCACCATCTCCGAGATGTCCAGGAGCCTTATGCCGAATTCCCCCCTCTCCATCGCCCTCGAGAAATTAAGATAGCAACTCGGGCAGCTTGTCACCAAAATTTCCGGCCCTAAGGGCATTATGTCCTTCGTGATCCTCATGGATGCTATCTCAATGGCCAGCTCCGGGAAACTAGAGGGCAAGAGCCCGCCCCCGCCGCAGCAATTCGAGCGCTCACCTGAGAATCCCGGTTCGACTAGCTTGACTTCCGGTATCGATGCCAATACCCTCCTGGGTTCAGCATATACCCCACATCTCCTCCCGAGCTCGCAGGGGTCGTGGTATGCGACGATCGTCTGACCGTTACCTCTGAGCATCAACTTGCCCTCTGCCAAGAGTTTGTCTATCAGCTGAGCGGAATGCATGACCTTGAATGGCGTTATCAATCCAAGCGTGCTCGGATACCTTTCGGTGAATGTCGCATAACATCCAGCACAAGGGGTTACGACGGTCCCAGCATCGACTAACTTGCCAACCGTCTTATTCGCCAGCCTCTTGGCTTCACCCAAATCCCCTGCTAAAAATAGGGGAAGGCCGCAGCAGGAATTTTCTTCAAACTCTCTGAATTCCAATCCTGCTGCCTCAAGGACGCTCAATACCGAATCCTTAATCTTGGGAAGCCTCGAATTAAGAGTACATCCCCAGTAGACCGTTAAATGCATATCCCTTGCTCACCTTTTTTTGGGCGAACTTAAAGGTCTTCTCATTAACACCCAATTTCAATCTACTAAGCTATAGATTCTTGCTCATAATGTGGTAGTGCCTTATGCCCACGATGCCGGGGACTTGCGTGTAGAAGAAGAGTTGGCCCGTCCAGGGGATAATGGCCTCGGCAATCCCATTTAGCCTCATCAATCTCAGCGATTCAAAGAGCAAGGCAGATCCGACTCCTGACTTCCTCCTACTTTCGTCAACGCCTATTGGGCCAAACCAGTTCGGCTCCAAGCCCCCGTGTGTTGAGAATCCAACTATGTCGCCACCTCTGTCCTTAGCGACCAAGGTCCCGGACCCATTATTGCCAGCATTCTCGATTGAGGTCGCCACCTCATAGGCCCACCCAGCTCCGAACTTCGCCTTGACCCAATCGCATAGATCTCCGCCATCTGCCCGAGCAGCCAGAGTGATGGCGATTCCGTGCCTATGAAGCTCATCCCGTAACTTGAGTATCCTACTTGGGACGTAGAATCCCCTAAGCCCTATAACGTAGTCGACCGCCTCACCTACCTTTGAATATCCTCGATTCTCAAGAACTTCGAGAATGGATTCGTATCGGAGATCTATTCCGGCCCAGATGTGCCAGCTGGCGAAGTCGGTTAACCTCACGACCTCCGCCCCAAGGTTCTTTAGTTCCGTCTCAACGAACTCGCACATGAGATTTAACACCTCAACCTCCCCCCTCCCACTTCCATGGGCAGCCGCGATGACCTTTATCCAACCGGACCTTGGATCAACGTATTCGGCGGGCTCCTTGATCCTCCTGCAGCCGACCACAAATCCCAAAGGTTTCTGATCTCCGTACGCGATTAGGGCAAGGTGAGACTCGAAATTGGGATCTCGGAACGTGATCCTCCTCAGGGTTGATGGACACAGGACATCGTAGTCAAGAGACATGTTGCATACGCTAATGGCGTCCTGGATGTTTCCCTCGGCCAATTCCACAAACTCAAGTTGGGCCATGGCGGAACCGAAATGAGCATTTCATTATTAAACGCTTCCAGTA